>OWJH01000002.1_pt1 | contig 142719 bp, 112 predicted proteins | sample 1732621 | NCBI WGS metagenome assembly OWJH01 (sample SAMN05065735, study PRJEB22554) | human gut metagenome | biome: ENVO:2100002; feature: ENVO:00000062; material: ENVO:00002003 | host: Homo sapiens | place: USA
GCGAGCTGGGTTCAGAACGTCGTGAGACAGTTCGGTCTCTATCTATCGTGGGCGTGGGAGTTTTGAGTGGTGCCGTCACTAGTACGAGAGGACCGTGATGGACAGACCTCCGGTTTACCAGTTGTGCCGCCAGGCGCACCGCTGGGTATCTGAGTCTGGATTGGATAAGCGCTGAAAGCATCTAAGTGCGAAGCCAGCCGCAAGATGAGAACTCCATTGAGGGTCGTCAGAGACGATGACGTTGATAGGATGCAGGTGTAAAGACAGCGATGTCAAAGCCGAGCATTACTAATTGCCCGAACACTTTCTTTAGGAAAGTTCATAGTTTCAGCTGTTGACTCTCGATTGAATCGAGAGGGACGGTGGTTCTTTACTTGATAAACAGTTTGCTTGTGTGCAAATACGTCATACCCCATTATCAGGTGGTTATTGCGGTGAGGTCCCACCTCTTCCCATTCCGAACAGAGAAGTTAAGCTCACTTGCGCCGATGGTACTGCAATGCAATGCGGGAGAGTAGGTAGCCGCCTTCTTTTATCAAGAGCCTCAGATTTCGAAAGATTTCTGAGGCTTTTTTGTTTTCACACAGATTTTATTCTTTCTCACGCGAATTGTTTTTTAGGTCACGCTGATTTCGCAGATGACGCAGATTTTTTTTTGCTGCTTTTTCTTTTTCCCACAGATTTCCCAGATGTACACAGATTTTAGACCTGTTTGGTCTTGGATGACGCAGAAAAAAACTGGACCAACCTTAAAGGTCAGCCCAGTTTGATATGGAGAGATTATTTGTTTCTACGATGATTACGTGTCTTCTGCTTCGACTTCTTTGTTTTCTTGGAAGAAGTACTAGCCTCAGGCTTTTCCTTGCGTATAGGAGCAGAATCGCCGGCTAGGGCGAAATCCAACTGCTTCTTCTCCAGGTTGGCTTGCGCCACCTTGATGCGGATAGCATCACCTAATTGGTACTTGTTGTGATGACGACGACCAATCAGACAGAAGTTCTTTTCATCAAAGTCGTAGTAATCGTCTGCGATGTCTCGCATCGGAATCATACCTTCACAATGGTTCTCATCAATGGTTGCATAGATGCCGTAAGAAGTGATACCGCTGATGTGGGCATCGAATTCCTCACCGAGCTTATCGCCCATGAATTCTACCATCTTATATTTGATACTGTCTCGTTCTGCATTCTGTGCAATCTGCTCCATGTCGGAGCAATGTTCACAGAGTTCCTCGTAATGCTTCTCGTTGGCACTTCTGCCGCCTTGTGCATACTTGGTGAGCAAGCGGTGCACCATTGTATCCGGATAACGGCGGATCGGCGAGGTGAAGTGAGTGTAGTATTCGAATGCCAGACCGAAGTGACCGATGTTGTGGACGGAATACTTTGCCTTCATCATTGCACGGAGAGCTACCATCTGGATGAGGTTGTTCTCAGGTTTGCCTTCGCAGTCAGCCATCAGCTTGTTCAGGCTTTTGGCTGTGGCTCCCTTGGTGCCCTCGGTCTTCATCTTATAGCCGAACTTCACAACGAATTCACGCAGGGTTTCCAGCTTCTGTGGGTCTGGATTATCGTGAATACGATAAGGAAGCGTCTTTGGCTTCTTTCCCTTTTTCACCTTTCCGATACTTTCAGCCACCGTACGGTTGGCTAGGAGCATGAATTCCTCCACGAGTTTGTTGGCATCCTTTGAGCGCTTGTAGTAGCAGCTGACAGGCTTGCCCTTCTCGTCAACATCGAAATGCAGTTCCTCTCGGTCGAACTTCACGGCTCCATTCTTGAATCTTGCAGCACGAAGTTTCTTTGCCAGTCTATCAAGGGTGATAAGCTGGAGTGCATTTTCACCCTGGTATGGATGCTCTTTGGTTTCTGCCGGTGCAGGTTCGCCGGTACCATCAATCACGCCATTTGCTTCTAGGAGTTCCTGTACCTCTTCATATTTATATCGTCGGTCGCTCTCGATGACGGTATGCACGATGCGGTAGTTCTTGACCTCGGCATTGTTGTCGAGTTCAAAGATGACGCTGTATGCCAGTTTTTCCTCGTTAGGGCGAAGCGAACAGATGAAGTTGCAGAGACGCTCAGGGAGCATCGGGATGGTGCGATCTACGAGATAGACAGATGTGGCACGCTTCACAGCTTCCTTGTCGATGATGCTGCCCTCCGTGACGTAGTGTGAAACATCAGCGATGTGGACACCCACCTGCCAGTTGCCGTTCTTCAATCTCTGAATACTCAAGGCATCATCGAAGTCCTTGGCATCCTTCGGGTCGATGGTGCAGGTGAAAACCTTTCTGAAGTCTTCTCGCTCCTTGTAGTCCTGCTCTGTGATTTCTCCTGAAATCTTGTTGGCAGCATCCTCTACGTTCTTTGGATACTTGTAAGGCAATCCATATTGGGCGAGGATAGAGTTCATCTCTACATCGTTGTCACCCTTCTGTCCGAGGATATCCACCACCTCACCGATAGGACTCTTGTTTTCTCCATCCGGCCATTCTATGATTCGTACCACCGCCTTGTCGTCGGTCTTTCCACCCTTCACCTTTCTTCTTGGAATGATGATGTTGTGAGCGAAGACATCGCTTGGTGTAACAAGGTAAGCCAGATCCTTATCCACTTTCAATCTACCAACGAAGGTATCTTTTGCACGTTCCAGGATCTTGTTTACCTGTGCTTCCTTGATGTGGTTCTTTCGACGGGCGAGGAAGGTGAATTCCACTCGGTCGCCATTGAGCGCTCCCATAGAGTTGCGTTCAGAAACGAAGATAGGATTTTCTTCGCCATCAGGGATGACGGAGTTCTTGCCATTTGCCTTTCTAACAAACTTACCCTCCATCACCTGCACGCTTTGGTTCAGGCGATACGAATTATCACTTACCTTTGCCAGATAGTCATCCCATGCCATTTCCTCCATAATGTCGATAGCCAGCATCTTGAGCGGATGCGTGGTGAGATGGAGGGAACGGAATATTTCTTTAAAGCTGAGCGTTTCGCCCGGCCTTTCGGCAAAGAATTGCTGCAGAATCTCAGTGAGCTGCGCCTTGTTCATTCTTTTGCCGCCTTTTTTACCTTTTCCCATAATTACGACTGTTATATGACTGTTTATAGTTTTATAAGGCAAAGAAACAAAAAAAATCGGAGAATACAAAGTTTCTTGGCATCTTTTTTTGTTTTTTATTAAATATGTAACAAAATAGGCCACTAATTTCTCCTTTCTTTCTATATCAAGAGTAGAAAAACGGTATATAATAAATAGTAGATAGAAAAGAGCGCTTTGTTTCTTTTTAAAGATGTTCATTGGTTTAGGATGTTACAATGCTGTTACAATTTGAAATATCCTTGCTTAATATTTCGTAATAAGCGGATTTCTTATTATATTTGCAATCGAAACGTAACAAACATTTCCACAAAAACAATTAATTATGGATACAAGTCAATATCTTGTGATTTTTTTTCAGATTCTCGGTTCTCTGGCATTGCTCATCTATGGTATGAAGGTGATGAGTGAGGCTTTGCAGAAGATGGCAGGATCCCAGTTGCGCCACATTTTAGGAGCTATGACTACCAACCGATTTACGGGAATGCTTACAGGTACCTTTATTACCTGTGCTGTTCAGAGTTCCTCTGCAACCACCGTGATGACGGTTTCTTTTGTGAATGCAGGTCTGCTCACCCTGGCCCAAGCCATTTCCGTGATTATGGGTGCCAACATTGGTACCACTTTTACGGCATGGATTATGTCGCTGGGTTATAATGTAGATTTAACCATCGTGGTTTTCCCTGCGTTCTTCCTCGGCATCATGCTGATTTATAGTAAGAAGCGCCGTTATTTCGGAGATTTCCTTTTCGGTATTGCCTTTCTCTTCTTCTCGCTCGTTCTGTTGAGCAGTGCAGGCAAGGCTCTCGATCTGGAGCATAATCCGGCAGTTATCGACTTCTTCGGTTCCTTCGATACGAAGAGTCATTTCACCATTGTCGTCTTCCTTTTGATAGGTACGCTTATTACCTGCATCGTACAGAGTTCTGCTGCGGTGATGGCGATTACCATCCTGCTCTGTTCTACGGGAGTACTTCCTATCTATCTGGGTATAGCCTTGGTGATGGGTGAGAATATCGGAACTACCGCTACAGCCAATCTTGCCGCTTTGGGTGCCAATGCCCAGGCTCGTCGTGCAGCCTTGGCCCATCTGGTGTTCAATGTCTTTGGTGTCATCTGGGTTCTCTGCCTGTTCTATCCTTTCGTGGATTTCGTCTGCTCTATTGTGGGCTACGATCCTGATGGCGGTATGTCGGCTGCTCAGAAGGCGAAGTTGTTGCCTATCGTCCTGGCGATGTTCCACACCTGCTTCAATGTCTGCAATACGGGCGTACTCATCTGGTTTATCCCGCAGTTGGAAAAGGTGGTCTGCAAGCTTATCAAGCCTAAGGCAGATAAGGAGGATGAGGATTTCCGCCTGCGCTTTATCCAGGCTGGTATCATGAAGACACCGGAGCTTTCTGTCTTCGAGGCACAGCAGGAAATCGGCAGTTTCGGTGAGCGCATTCATCGTATGTTTGGTATGGTGAGAGAGTTGATGGATACCCAGGATGCCAAAACTTTCGACAAGCTCTATGAGCGCATCGAGAAGTATGAGGGCATTTCTGATAATATGGAGATTGAGATAGCCAAGTATCTGGACCAGGTGAGCGATGCCCATCTGAGTGATGATACCAAGGCAAAGATTCGTTCGATGCTGCGTGCGATTTCCGAGATTGAGAGTATTGGTGACAGTTGCTACAACCTTGCCCGCACCATCAAGCGCAAGGGAGAGAACAAGGAGGAGTTCACTGCCAAGCAGAATGAGAATATCCATCAGATGTTCAAGCTGGTAGATGAGTCGCTTACCCAGATGAACTTCATGTTTGCTCACGATCGCCAGAGTATCAATATGAACCATACCTATAACATTGAGACGGAAATCAACAACTTCCGTACTCAGTTGAGAAACCAGAACCTGGATGATGTGGATAACCATCTCTACACCTACGGCGTAGGAACTCTGTATATGGATATCATTCAGGAGTGCGAGAAGCTCGGCGACTACGTGGTGAACGTAGCCGAGGCACGTATGGGAACCAGAGCTTCGGCATAATTGGCTTTTTGATATAAAACGAAATCGCCCTGTAAAGGCAAAAGCATTTCATTTCTAAAGCTTTTGCCTTTACAGGGCGGTTTTCTTGCTTATTTCTCCAGGATCTCCTTCAGCTGCTTCATTCCTTCAGAAGCCCCCTTCATGATATGCTCAATCTTGTAGTAGCCGTTGGTGTTTACGGCACCTGGGTCTATCAGATAGATAGGAATGTTCGGCTTGGTGTATGCTATCAGTCCAGCGGCAGGATACACGTTGAGCGAAGTGCCGATGATGACGAAGATATCGGCTTGCTGCACAGCCTCGGCAGCAGGCTCTATCATCGGAACACTCTCGCCGAAGAAGACGATGAATGGTCGCAGCAAGCTGCCATCGCCTGCCTTGGTTCCAGGCTCCACCTCACAGTCATTCTCCGGCAACTCCTTGATGTATCGATAGTCGTAAGGGTCGCGCGAAGAGCAGACCTTGGAGAGTTCTCCATGCAGGTGGATCACGTTCTTGGATCCCGCCTTCTCGTGCAGGTTATCCACGTTCTGTGTAATCACCGTTACGTCGAAATCCTTCTCCAGCTCCTTGATAAGCAGATGTCCCTCGTTAGGTTGAGCGGCATAGAGCTTATGGCGCAACATATTATAGAAGTTAGTCACTAGGGTAGGGTCAGCCTCCCATCCCTCATGGGTTGCTATCTGTTCCACAGGATAGTTCTCCCACAAGCCATCATTTCCACGGAAAGTTTTGAAACCACTCTCCACAGACATTCCAGCGCCGGTTAAAAATACGAGTTTCTTCATCTTATCACGTTTTATTTATTCATATTTTCTTAATCTTCTTATTAAGAATGCACAAATTTACACTTTTTTCTTTAAATATCATCGTTATCAGCGAGAAAAATGTTATCTTTGCACTCGTTTTAAGGACAATAAGTACAAAATAAAGAATATTAATACAAAGTTATAAGATAAATTTATGGATAAAGTAAGTTATGCTTTAGGCATTGGCATCGGTCGCCAGTTGGCTTCTATGGGTGCAGAGAGTTTGAACATTGATGATTTTGCACAGGCTGTAAAGGATGCGATTGCAGGCAAGCTTCAGCTTGATGAGCAGGAAGCACAGGAGTTGGTACAGAACTTCTTCGCAGAGCAGGAGGCTAAGGCTCAGGCTGCAGCTGCAGAGAAGGGCAAGGTTGCCAAGGAGGCTGGTGAGCAGTTCCTCGCAGAGAACGCTAAGAAGGATGGTATCATCACTACCAAGAGCGGTTTGCAGTATCAGATTCTGCGCGAGGGTAACGGCAAGGCTCCTAAGGCTACAGATCAGGTAGAGTGCCACTACGAGGGTACACTCATCGATGGTACTAAGTTTGATAGCTCTTACGACCGTGGTCAGACAGCTACCTTCCCATTGAACCAGGTAATCGCTGGTTGGACAGAGGGTCTTCAGTTGATGACCGAAGGTGCTAAGTACCGTTTCTTCATCCCTTATCAGTTGGGTTACGGCGAGCGTGGCGCAGGAGCAGCTATTCCTCCATTCTCAGCATTGATCTTCGATGTAGAGCTTGTTGCAGTAAAGTAATATAGAGAGAACAAAGAATAAAACATAAAGTTAAAAATGAAAAAGTTATTTTTCGGAGCCCTCGTGGCTTGTGTTGCCGCTACATTCGTAGCTTGTGGCAATTCTACTCCAAAGGCAGATCTCAAGAATGATGTAGATACAATGAGTTATGCCATGGGTATGTCTCAGACTCAGGGTCTGAAGGAGTTTATGGTAGAGCGCATGGGCGTGGATACCGCTTACATGGATGATTTCATCAAGGGTCTCAACGATGGTGCCAACGCTGGTGATGACAAGAAGAAGGCTGCTTACTATGCAGGTATTCAGATTGGTCAGCAGATCTCTAACCAGATGGTTAAGGGTATCAATCACGAGGTATTCGGTGACGATTCTACCAAGACCATCTCTTTGAAGAACTTCATGGCTGGTTTCATCACAGGTACTACCGGCAAGAAGGGTTTGATGACTGTAGAGCAGGCTGCTCAGGTAGCACAGGCTAAGATGATGGCCATCAAGGCAAAGAACATGGAGAAGGAATATGGTCCTAACAAGGTGGCTGGTGAGAAGTTCCTCGCTGCCAACAAGAAGAAGCCAGGAGTGGTAACTCTTCCTTCAGGTGTTCAGTACAAGGTAATCAAGGAGGGTAACGGCCCTATGCCAAAGGATACATCTATGGTAAAGGTTAACTACGAGGGTAAGACAATCGACGGCAAGGTATTCGATTCATCTTTCAAGCGTGGTCAGGCTGTAGATCTCCGTGCTAACCAGGTTATCAAGGGTTGGACTGAGGCTTTGGTTCACATGCCAGCAGGTTCTGTATGGGAGGTTTACATCCCTCAGCAGTTGGCTTACGGTGAGCGCGAGCAGGGTCAGATCAAGCCATTCTCTGTATTGATCTTCAAGATTGAGTTGATCTCTGTAGGTGGCAAGTAATTTTTGTGGGAACTCATTTTGAGTAGAGGACTTATAAGAAATGAAGAAATATTTAATGACAGCACTCGTCCTCGTGGCGAGTGCTTCTTTGTTTACAGCTAGTGCTGCAAGCAAGAAGAAGAATGTGAAGAAGGTAACTCCAGTGGTTCTTGCCAGTGAGGGTGATTCCTTGAGTTATGCGGCTGGTGTCTATGCCACCCGTGGTCTGGTTCCATTCATCCAGCAGAGTTATCAGGTGGATACTGCTTATATGGCAGACTTCATCCGTGGTTACGAGGAGGCTATCCAGCAGGCAAATACTCCTAAGGGTACTGCCTATATCGTGGGTATGCAGATTGCCCAGATGGTAAATCAGCGTATCCTGCCTGGAACCCGCGAGGAGCTGAAGAGCACCAAGGATTCTATCAATGCCGAACTGTTCAGCCGTGGTTTCGTGGCAGCTCTTGCCAATGATACCACTATCTTTACCGAGCACAAGGCTGGCGAGTTCAAGAAGGAAGCCTTGGCTGGTGCTGGCGAGAAATATCTGGCAGTCAATGCCAAGAAGCCAGGTGTCAAGGTCTTGCCTAGCGGTTTGCAGTATAAGGTAATCAAGGAAGGTCAGGGCGAGATTCCTCAGGCTTCTGATGAGGTAGAGGTTATCTACGAGGGCCGTCTCATTGATGGAACCGTATTCGATGCAACTTCCAAGCATGGCGGTGCTGCCACAGACAAGTTCCGTGCCGGCAGCCTGATCAAGGGTTGGACAGAGGCTCTCACCATGATGCCTGTAGGCAGCAAGTGGCAGCTTTACATCCCTTATGAGTTGGCATACGGCGAGCGTCAGGCTGGTCAGATTCCTCCATATTCTACATTGGTATTCGACCTGGAGCTCGTGAGCATCGTGAAGCCAGAGGTAAAGCCTGAGGCAGACAGCAAGCAGAAGGATGATGTAGCTGTAGGAGCAGAGAAGAAGGTGGCTAAGACTCCAGCCAAGTCTGCTGGCAGAAAGTCTGCTTCCAGAAAGAGAAAGTAACGACCAAATAGCAGGAAAAATCTGAAATTTTGGTTAAAATCAGTATAAAAAACAACAAAATGCACGGATATTGCAAAATATTCGTGCATTTTGTTGTCTGTTTCGATAGTTTTTATTAATTTTGCTATCTGGTATAGAAGAATACCTTAAAATAGAACATAATAATAGAGAAGAAATGGAGAAAATAGACAATCTTGACAGAAAGATTCTCGGCATCCTTTCCAAGAATGCCCGTATTCCTTTCAAGGACGTAGCTGCAGAATGCGGCGTGTCTCGTGCAGCCATCCATCAGCGTGTTCAGCACTTGATGGAGGACGGATTCATCACCGGTAGCGGATTTGATGTAAACCCTAAGAGTCTGGGTTATTCTACATGTACATACGTAGGACTTAACCTGGAGCGTGGTAATATGTACAAGAAGGTGGTAGAGCGCCTTCAGAACATTCCTGAGATTGTGGAGTGCCACTTCACAACCGGTTCTTATACCATGCTTTTGAAGTTGTATGCCCGTGACAACGAGCAGTTGATGGACTTGTTGAACAACAAGCTCCAGGCTATTCCGGGTGTAGTATCTACCGAGACACTCATCTCGCTTGAGCAGAGCATCAAGCGAGAGGTTCCAGTCCTTTTGGAGGAAGAGTAATTTTTTTGTATTTAGAAATAAACAAATGGAAACATTTGACTTGGAGTCGCATCTCAAGGGTGCGTACTCTTCTTTTCCCGAAGCGAAGCATCAGCCCGTAATCGGTCTTACTGCCAATTACGAGAACATTGATGCTACGCTTCGCGACCGTTATTACAAGCAGGTGATTGCGGCAGGTGGAACGCCTGTCATCATCCCGCCAGTTGCCGACAGTACTGTCATCATCAATACCCTGGAGCATCTAGATGGTTTGATCCTGACGGGTGGGGGCGACCATAACCCTTTGTGGATGGGCGAGGAGCCGTCTCCCCGTCTTCACAATATCAATCAGGAGCGTGATGCTGCAGAGCTGATGCTTGTCCGTCTGGCTTTCAACCGTCAGATACCGATGCTCGGCATTTGCCGAGGCATCCAGACCCTAGCGATAGCCTTGGGCGGAAAAGTGTATCAGGACATCAAGCAGATGGTGAAGCACAGTCAGGATGCCGACCGCTCCGAACCAACCCATAGTGTAGAAATCAAGAAGGATTCCACCTTATATCATATATATAATTCGGAAAAGATTCTCGTCAACTCGTTCCATCATCAGGCTGTGAGCGAGCCGGGCAAGCACATGCGCATCATCGCCAAATCTACCGATGGCATCATCGAGGCGATAGAGAGCAACGAGTATAAGCAGATACTCGGCGTGCAGTGGCATCCGGAGTGGCTGGGTGAGGAAGGCGGAAAGATCTTTCAGTGGCTGGTGAACCAGGCTGGCAATTTCCATGCTGCCAAGCAGTTGCACAAGCGTATCCTAACACTCGATACCCATTGCGATACCCCGATGTTCTTCCCGCAGGGCGTGAAGTTCGATCATCGCGACTCCCGCATTCTCGTAGATCTGCACAAGATGACCGACGGACATCAGGATGCTACCACCATGGTGGCTTACCTGCCGCAGCCTAAGATAGGCGAGAGCTTCAGCAGCAAAGTAGCCTTCGACGTGCAGGGACCTCTGCAGTATGCCGATCTCATCTTCGACAAGATAGAGGAAATCGTGAGCAAGAACCGCGACTACCTGAGTATTGCCCGAACTCCTGCCGATCTTTACAGCGACAAGCGAAAGGGCAGAAAGAGCATCATGCTCGGTATTGAGAATGGTCTTGCCCTGGAGCACGATTTGAGCAATGTGAAGTACTTTGCCCAGCGAGGCGTGGTATATATCACCCTCTGCCATAATGGCGATAATGACATCTGCGACAGTGCCCGTGGCTGCAATACCCACAATGGCGTGAGCAGTTTCGGAGCCAAGGTGATTCAGGAGATGAACCGCCACGGCATCATGGTGGACTTGAGCCATGCAGGCGAAAAGAGTTTCTATGATGCATTGGAAATCAGTCAGACTCCTATCGTATGCAGCCATAGCAGCAGCCGTGCGCTCTGCGATGTGCCCCGCAATCTTACCGATGATCAGATGCGTGCCCTGGCAGCCCGTGGAGGTGTGGCTCATACTACGCTCTATCATGGATTCCTGCGCAAGGAGGGCGAGGCAGACATCATGGATGCCATTGCCCATCTGGAGCATGCCATCGAGGTGATGGGTATCGACCACGTAGGTCTGGGTACCGATTTCGATGGAGATGGAGGCATCCGCGGACTTGCTGATTCTTCCGAGCTGATTAATTTCACTCTCCAGCTGTTGCGCCGCAAGTACAGCGAGCAGGATATCGCCAAGATCTGGGGAGGCAACTGGCTCAGAGTGATGACGCAGGTGCAGAACTTTAAACAATAATGTTATGACGAAAAAAATGAAGATCATATTAGGTGTGGTGGTAGCTGCCGGACTGGTGGCTGGTACCATCAGCTATAAGAATGCCAGCAGCGCAAGCTCGCCAGATGTTCAGGAGGTAGAGGAAGCGGAGAAGCTGAATCCCGTAGGTCCGGCTTTCAATGCCGATTCGGCATTGGCTTATTGTGCAGCGCAATGCGATTTCGGACCTCGCGTGATGAACAGCGAGGCGCACGATAAGTGTGGCGAATGGATTGTGAGCAAGTTCAAGCAGTTTGGCTGCGAGGTAGAGACCCAGAAGGCAGACCTGAAGGGTTATGATGGCACGATATTGAAGAATACCAATATCATTGCCCGTTACAACCCGAAGGCTGAAACCCGTATCTTGCTTTGTGCCCATTGGGACAGTCGCCCTTGGGCGGATAACGATCCCGACAGTACCAATTGGCGCAAGCCTGTAATGGCTGCCAACGATGGTGCCAGCGGAGTAGCCGTCATGTTGGAAATTGCACGCCAGTTGCAGGCAGACAAGAAGTTGAATCCAAGTATCGGTGTAGATTTCGTATGTTTCGATACCGAGGATTGGGGCGTACCTCAATGGTCTGATGCACAGGATGATGGCAACAGCTGGGCTTTGGGTGCCCAGTATTGGAGCGAGAACAAGCCAGAGGGTTACAATCCTCGCTATGGCATCCTCCTGGATATGGTAGGCGGCCAGGGAGCCAAGTTCTATCGCGAAGGAATGTCTATGCAGTATGCTGGTGGCATCGTGAAGCGAGTTTGGGCTGCAGCCCGTCAGGCTGGTTACGGCAGTTTCTTCCCTAAGAGCGATGGCGGTATGATTACGGATGATCATATCCCGGTAAACGAGAAGGCGAAGATTCCTACCATCGACGTGATAGCCTACTATCCTGATTGCCAGCAGAGCAGTTTCGGTCCTACCTGGCACACCGTGAACGATGATATGGCTCATCTGGATAAGAACGTATTGAAGGCAGTGGGTCAGACTATGATCCAGGTGCTTTATACTGAAGAATAATTAGGTCAATGAAGAAAAGCAGTTTTTTAACTTTGTTAGTCCTTCTTATCTTGTTGTATTTTGAGGTAAGCTGTACTGACAATCATATACAGTTAAGAAAATTACAACGAATAGACAGCTTGATGGAGAAAACTCCACAAGCTGCCTATGATAGTTTATGCCAACATCAAATGGAATTTACTCAGGGGCATGAACAAAGGGTAAAAATGCGCTATCAATTGTTGAAGGCTAAGGCTGAAAATAAATTATATCTCCCAATGCCATCAGACTCTTCATTTCAAGATGTTGTAGATTATTACGATAGCAAAGGAACATCTAATGAAAAAATGGAAGCTTGTTATCTTATGGGGTGTATTTTTCGTGATCGAAAGGAAGCTCCTAAGGCAATGATGTGGTATAACAAGGCGATTGAATGTGCTGATACCTTGAGCAAAAAATGTGACTATGTTACTTTGTTTAGCATATATGGGCAAAAGGCAGAAGTTTATAGCCGTCAATATCTTCATCGAGAAGCGATAAATGCATATTTTTATTATAGTAATTATGCAGCTCGTATCAATGACAAGGAAAACTATATTCTGGGTTTTGCTAATAGAATTCCTGAATATTATGCTTTAGGAGATACTCTGCAAGCTATTAATTTAGTGAAAAAATGTTATGCTTTAAATAATAAATATGGATTTACCCAAAATGCAGCACAAGTTCTTCCTCTGCTTATTTATACATTGCTTTTTCGTGGACAATATCAGCAAGCTCATTTTTATATGAATGTTTTCGAAACCCAATCAGGGTTAATTGATAGAGATGGAAATATGCTGTGTGGATATGAGCATTATTATAAAGCTAAAGGGATGTATTATCTAGGGACAAATCAAATTAGTAAGGCAGAATTATATTTTCGAAAACTTGGAAATTATGGTTTTAAATATGAAGCGGCCCAAGGTTTATTGTCTTTATATCGCATTTGTCAAAACAATGATTCTATTAAGAAATATTCTAGTTTGTGCGAAAAAGAGATGGATAGTATATTGAATGGTACGCAAGCTAATGCTGTCATCCTTGCAAATTCATTGTACAATTATAAAAAATTACAGCAGGTGGTTGATGCAAAAAAAATGCAACAGGAAAGAAATGAATATATAATTACAATTATAACCCTAATAGCGATATTTGGTGTCATTTGTCTTTGCAATCATTACAAGCAAGTACGTAAAAGAATGAAGACGGAACTCCAAAAAGTAAGTAATAACTATATTCAAACATATAAAGAAATGCAGAAAGCTAATGAAGAATTAAATATTTTGCAAAAAAATGCAGATATTTTAATAAAGAAAAAAGAAAAAGAGATTAAGTCTTTGCAAGCAAGCTTTCAAATATACAAAGATAAATATAACGATTTGAATTTTGTTGAGAAAAAACAAGCATTAATTAATAGTAATATAGTACAAAACTTTAAGGCTCTGTCTGTGCCTCATAAGAGACGTAAGCAACCTCAACAAGAAGATTGGGAAGAATTATTTGCTATTTTCCAACAATGTCAGCCTCTTTTGTATGAAAATGCTAAGCGAAACAAGTTAAGTGAGCAAGAATTTCGAGTATGCATACTATCTTTTCTAGGCATGGATAATACAGAGATTGCCATGCTCGTAAATACAACTTCAAAAGCAGTCTGTAATGCAAAACAAAAGGCTAATAAAAAAATGTATAATGAAAATACGGCCTCTTCCCTATATGCTAATTTAAATAAAAAGTAATATTCATTCACCATAAATATGTATTAGTGTATTTATGGTGGATAAATGTTGCTACTGATTGTATAACAGAAAGTTATGGCAGATAAATCTTTCTGCGATGTATATTTGGTGGACGTTTCCTCTTCTTAAAATTTGATTATCTGCTTAACTATTTATAATTTTGCCAACCGAAAAATTTCAAAGTTATGAATAGAAAAATATGTTCAATTTAGGTTTATAGTTATGAAAAAAATATTATTGATATTTGTATGTTTGTGCTGCATGTTTATTTCTTGTAGTAAAGATGATTCTGTGCAGGAACCAGTATTTGCGGAGAACGAGTTGGTACAAACAACTTGGAGTGGTTGCCAGTATTTTTATAATGACAAGGATGAGATAAAAGAAACCATCGAAGACTTTAAAGTTGATTTTCAAAATGCAAATGAAGCAATTTATATTGATTCTGTAGGTTATTCATATTTCGATTACAAGCTGGTCAATCGGCGAATATGGTGTTCAGGAGGAATACCTGGATATTGGACACTTGTTGAAAAAACACGAAATAGAATGGTATTGCAAATCTATGCTCCAGAAAAGAGTACCTTAATTTTAACAAGGCTCCTATAATGTATTGGACACAATATACATTTTCCAATTAAGGGTATGAGGCTTGCTCTTAGCTGTTATGTAAGCCATCAGTAAACCCTGTCTTGCATAATCTCTGAAAACCTTGTGAAATTTTAAAAAGTTCTACAAGGTTTTCAGAGTTTTTCAAAGTTGTCTTGCAAAACTTTCCTAGTTTTTCAAAAAATATCAGACTAAGCCCTTCTTCTTCAAAATGTGAGGGAAAAAGTCCGTAAGGTCTTTTGAGTAGTCGTCATCATACTCATGGATGTGTTGTAAAAAGTACGTAGTACATTTGCGGAAGTCAACGTCAGCCAACTTGCAGCAGCCCATCATTGTGTACATGATCGCCTCCTCCTCTGCTGCGTTGTGATTTTCGCAGAACATGTAGTTCTTTCGTCCTATAGCCAAAGGTCGCACGCAATTCTCTATAGGATTATCCAAAAGTTGTGATAATTCTATGGACGATGCCGCTCAGGGAATAAAAGCTCTTTCTCATATCCGTAGGATAAGGGTTGGGGTAAAACGTATTGGAATCGCTGAGTGTGAACATAGGCTAATTAAAATTCATCAATAATACAAAATAATTCTGTAACTTTGTCCTTGGTATTCTCCATAATGATATCTTTTTATGTTTGTAACTAATTGAATTTCAACTACAAAGATACAGAAAACGGAGATTACCAACCTTTTTAGGCACTATTTCTTATCCCGAACAGAGGTGTTGAAGGCTAAGACTGAAAACAAACTTTTCGGGAAAAGTTTTGGAGATTAGGAGATAAAGTATTATCTTTGCCATCAGATTCAAAAACGAATAATCAAACAGAGTTATGATAGTAAGACCAAAGCGCATTTATCGCAAGCGCATACCATACGGCATGCAGAACTTTGAGGATGTCATAAAAGAGGATTGTTACTATGTGGACAAGACTCCTTTCATCGAGCAAATAGAAGAATCCAACAAGTATTTCTTCTTCATTCGCCCTCGCCGTTTCGGCAAGACACTTACTCTCTCCATGCTTGAGAATTACTATGACATCAACAAGAAAGACAAGTTTGAGGAAATCTTTGGCAAGCTTTACATCGGGCAGAATCCTACACCAGAGCATAATACATATCTCATCATCCGCCTCAATTTTGCCGAGGTGGCAGCAGGATTGGATGATTATAAGGATGGACTGGACAACCATTGTCGCCTTGTATTCAATTTCTTTTGTGACATTTATGCACATATTCTTCCTACTGGTACCAAGGAAGGATTGCAACAGGAGCCTGATGCGGTATCCAAGTTGAGATTTCTTTGCCAGAAGTGCCAGGAGGTGGGAAAGAAGATTTATCTCTTCATCGATGAATATGACAACTTCACCAACATGATTCTCGCCCATGAGGAGCATCTCGTGAGGTATCGCAACCAGACCCACGGAGAGGGATACTTGCGCCAGTTCTTCAACACCATCAAGGGTGCGGCTGGCAATACCCTGGGCAGAGTGTTCGTCACGGGAGTAAGCCCTGTGACCATGGATGACCTGACTAGCGGATTCAACATCGGAACCAACTACTCGCTCTCACCTGACTTCAATGAGATGACGGGATTTACCGAGGAAGAAGTGAGAGAGATGCTGGATTATTACGGCAGCGTCCTGCCGTTCAATCACACCACCGATGAGCTGATCAAGGTGATGAAGCCTTGGTACGACAACTATTGCTTTGCCGAGGAGAGATATGGTGAGACCACCATGTACAACTCGGTAATGGTGCTCAACTTCGTAGATAATTACATCCGAAGCGAATACCAAATCCCTAAGAAGATGGTGGAGACCAACATACGCATCGACTATGACAAGATGCGAATGCTCATCCGCCACGACAAGGAGTTCGCCCACGATGCCAGCATCATCCAGCAGTTGGTGACCCAGGGATTCGTGATAGGCACGCTCAACGAGAACTTCCCTGCCGAGCGAATCAACGACCCAGACAACTTCCTCAGCCTGCTGTTCTATTTCGGCATGGTAACGATAGACGGAACTTATGATGGTGAGACCAAGTTCATCATCCCGAATGAGGTGGTGCGAGACCAGATGTACACCTACCTGCTCGACACCTACAAGGAGAACGACTTGGTATATGATAGATATAGCAAGGGTAAACTGGAGAGCAAACTGGCTTATCATGGAGAATACAAGCCATACTTTGAATATATCGCCGACTGCCTGAAGAAGTACTCCTCACAGCGAGACAAGCAGAAGGGAGAGGCTTTCGTGCATGGCTTCACCTTGGCGATGACGAGCCAGAACAAGTTCTATCGCCCTATCTCCGAGCTGGACAATGACGGCGGCTATGCCGACATCTTCCTCTCTCCGCTCTGTGACATCTACAAGGACATGGTGGATTCATATATCATCGAGTTGAAATATTGCAAGAGCCAAACCACCGATGAGCAAGTGAAAAAGCTCTTCGAGGAGGCTTCAGCTCAAATCTCCCGCTATGCGGAAAGTGATATGGTCAGAGAGGCGGTAAAGACCACAAAGCTCCACAAGCTGGTAGTCATCTACCGCGGAGCGGAAATGGTGGCTTGCGAGGAGATATAAGACTATTTCAACCATACAGGTCGAAATCATTTTTGTTTTGTAGAGGAAAGATAGGCAAAAGTTTCATGCCTCACAATACGGGGTTAGCCGTTGGCTTACTTTGCACCGAGGAATAAAAAGGAATGTCCCTAGAGGAAAAAGCAGTTACCTCTAGGGACATTTCTTTTTATTATTAGGGAAAATCTCCGTTCAGCGTCGTTGAACGTATGTTCAACACTTTTGAACGTACATTCAACACTTCTGAACGCACATTCAAAACTTATGAACGGAGATTTCTCCTAATAGTATAGACTTTTTCTTCTAATAGTATAGACAAATACTCCTAATAGTATAGATAAATACTCCTGATAGTATCCACAACTTTCCCTAAGGGTATTGGTTTTCTTAATAAGGAGTATGATTAAATCTGTCCTGATTCCACCTGTCTCACCACTCTTTCCGTGAGCCTATCCACTCCGTTCGGATCATATTTCTTGTTGAGGCTGGCACCGAAGAGGGCGGCGAAAGCCTGATAGAAGCCGGCACGGATAGGACCGAGGAATGCCTGGATAAGGTGATAGGAGGATGAATTGCACTCACGATACACCAGTTTGATGCAGAGCTTGCCCTGTGCATAGGTGAGTTTCTTCATTCTCGGTGTATATTCCTGCTTGATGCTTTTCTCCACTAGCTTCATGTGCGCATCCTTCGCCTTCTTGTTGGGCAGGGTTTCCAGATAGTCACCCGTTTCGATGATGATCTTTCTCACCTCCTTGGCTATCGGCAGAACTTTCTTGATGTTATATACCAGACGGTTGTACGCCATTCTTTCCTTGGCGTTCTTGAACACCGGCTGTGGATAAACATACACGTTGTTCACCTGTACATACTGTATGCTGTCGTGGTCGAGCAGCACCTTTCCCACCTTCACCATCGGTTCGAAGGTAGGAACATCCATATCGACTTCCTTGTTTTCAGGCTTGTCGTCATCCGTCTGTGCCATTGTCTGCAGCGTGATGCAGAAGAGCATCGCCAGCAAAAAGAATATCTTCTGTTTCATAAAAATCTTCTTGATCCAATTTTAAAAATCCGCTTCCTGTCCGGAGCATCTCTTATATATATAAAGAGGTGTAATCCTCTTCTATTTCTAATTATGCCGCAAAATTACAGATAATTTCCCATTTAGAGAAAGAAAGTTACTCTTTTCTTACTCATTTTCAGAATTTCGCAGTATCTTTGTGGAAATTTAATAATTCTTTTGCCTGTCTATGAAGTATTGGCAACCTATCATCCGCTTTTTGTTGAAACTGTTTCTCATAGGCAGCTCCCAGTTATTCTATGACCCTTCTGTTTGTGCCCAGGACTCCTCTTCCCTGTCGGAAGAAGATAGGGAGAAGTATGTCTCTTCGCAACCTTGGCAGGAATATCTGATGGAACTCTCGGAGATGGAGGATTTCGAACAGACTGCCTGGGAGGATTATGAGGAGGAACTGGAGGAGCTGGCGCAGCATCCGCTGAATCTGAATACGGCTACCCGCGAAGAGATGGAGCATCTGCCTTTCCTCACCCCTTCGCAGGTAGAGGATATCCAGGCATATCTCCATCGCTATCATGGGATGAAGACGATGGCAGAACTGGCTCTCATCCCCAGTATCAGCTGGTATCAGCGGCAGTTGATGAACAGCTTCTTCTATGTAGCCGACGAGACTCCCCGCCAGCAGTTCCCGAGCCTGAAGAATATCCTGAAGTATGGCAAGCACGAGGTGATGGGAATGGTGAAAGTGCCTTTCTATGAGCGCAAGGGCGATGACAAGGGAGCCGATGGATACCTGGGATATAAGTATAGGCACGGGGTGCGCTATCAGTTCAGGTATGGCGACTATGTGAAGATGGGATTCGTTGGTGCCCAGGATGCGGGCGAACCTTTCGGAAGCGGCAGGAACAACCTGGGATATGATTTCTATTCCTTCTATCTGCAAGTCAGGAAATTAGGCAGATGGAAGAATATCACCCTGGGCAGGTATCGGCTGCACGAGGGAATGGGACTGATTCTCAACAACGACTTCAGCTTCGGCAAACTCTCGGTACTGTCCTCGCTGGGCAGAACCACCAGCCAGGTCAAAGTTCATTCCTCCCGCTCTTCTGCCAACTATCTGCAGGGAGCTGCAGCCACCTATACCTTGTTGAAGGGACTTGACCTTACCGGATTCCTCTCTTATCGCAAGATAGATGCCACGCTGAGTGATGAAGGAGGCATCAAGACCATACTCAAGACCGGTCTGCACCGTACACGCAAGGAGATAGCCAAGCAGGATATAGCCTCCAATATGCTGGTGGGTGGCAATATCAACTATCGCCATCAGGGCTGGCATATCGGAGCCACTGGTTTCTATACTTCGTTCTCCCTTCCGCTGATGCCAGAAAAGGTGCAGTTGTACAAGCGTTTTGCTCCCGAAGGTGATGCCTTCTGGAATGTGAGTGTAGATTATGGCTATATTTCCCATCGCTGGACGATAGGTGGCGAAACGGCAACGGGTGATTGTGGAGCCGTCGCCACGCTCAATGCTGCTTCTTATCAGTTTTCCGACCATTTCTCGCTCACGGCTATGCAACGGTTCTATTCTGCCAGATACTATTCCCTGTTCAGCAACAGCTTTGCCGAGGGAAGCAGCGTGCAGGATGAAAACGGCATGTATGTGGGGGCTACGTGGTCGCCAGGCAGTCGCTGGACCATTACCGCCTATAGCGACTTTGCCTATTTTGCCTGGCCTAAGTATCATACCAGACAGAGTACGCAGAGCTGGGATCATCTGCTGAATATCCTCTATCTTCCTGCCCGTTCCTGGACACTGGGAGCCCGGGTCCGCTATAAGGAAAAGGCGGGAAACGCTACCGGTCGTCTCCGTTTCTATGCCAGCGTTACCACGAAAAACTGGAGTTCCAAGACGAGTGTGGATTATACGAAGTATCGGGAAGGGAATGCGGGCAGCGGCACTAAGACTACTTCCGGCAACGGCACCCAGAATGCTTCCAGCAGCGGTTATCTGCTGAATGAAAACATCGGATATCATTGGCGGTGGCTGAGACTGCAGGGCAGTTTCAGCTATTTTCACACCCAGGATTTCGCCAGTCGCATCTATGCCTATGAGCCGGGCTTGCTTTATCAGATGAGTTTTGGCAGTTACTTTGGCGAGGGCATCCGCTGTGCCCTGGTGGCGCGTTCGGAAATCAGCCATCATCTGCTGGTAATCGCAAAGCTGGGCAGCACCGATTATTTCGACCGCACCCACATCTCTTCCGGCTTGCAGGAAATCGCCGGTTCTCATCAGATGGATCTGGAGGTACAGGTGAAGTGGAAGTGGTAAAATCTGGGGTTTATCCTGCTTTCCTAGTCCTTCTTTTCAGGAATATGATGCAAGATTATAAAAAAACTGGCGTTTTATTTGTGTATGTAAGAAAATCGGGGTATTTTTGCAATTGATAAGTATCCATGCTAACGACGAAAAAAAGAAAAGTGATGAAGATATTCATAGTGATTCCTTGCTATAACGAGGAAGCGGTATTGCCGAAGACCCTGGAGGTGCTTGGCAATCTGATCAAGAACATCAAGGTAAAAACAGACGCCGACACGGAGTTGCTCCTTGTTGACGATGGTAGTCGTGACCGTACCTGGCAGATGATTTCCAATGCTGCCAAGGAGCACAGGTATGTACACGGCATCAAGTTATCTCATAACCGGGGACATCAGAATGCGCTCTGGGCAGGAATGGAAGCGGCGGTAGATCATTGTGATGCGATGGTAAGTATCGATGCCGACCTGCAGGATGATGAGAATGTCATCATCGATATGGTTCAGCAGGTGCAGGAAGGCAAGGATATCATCTATGGTGTGCGCAAGGAGCGTAAGACCGATACCTTCTTCAAGCGATTCACCGCCCAGGCTTTCTATAAGCTGATGCAGAGCGTGGATAAGGATACGGTGTATAACCATGCCGACTTCCGCATGATGACCAACCGCACTCTGAAGGCTCTGATGCAGTACTCCGAGCGCAATCTCTTCCTCAGGGCCATCGTCCGCCAGTTGGGGTTCCGTGAGGGATTCGTCTATTACGATCGCAAGGCACGCGAGGCAGGTGAGAGCAAGTATCCGCTCACCAAGATGCTGAGCTTCAGTATCGATGGCATCACCTCGTTTTCCGTGGCGCCATTGAAGTTTATCACTTTCCTGGGCTTGGCGATGACTTTAGTAGCCTTCATCATGATTATCTTTGCCTTGGTGGAGCATTTCCAGGGCAAGACCATCCAGGGCTGGACCTCCCTGCTCGTTTCCATGTGGTTTATCGGTGGCATCATCACCACGGGTGTGGGTATCACAGGTGTCTATATCGGCAAAATCTATACCGAGGTGAAGCGCCGCCCACGATACTTTATCGAAGAAAGAGTATAATTTGAAGAAAGAAAATAAATTTGGTAGATACAAAAATAGCATCGGGTTGATGAATCCCGATGCTATTTTTGTATCTGATTATTTGTTTAGTGCGATTATCTGTTCTGTGCGATGTTGGCACTTGTCTTTACAAACCGATAGAAGCCTACCGGATGGTGACATTCTACGAGTTTCCTTACTTCCCAAACCTTCTGTAAGGTATAGTCCTTGCCGAATTTCTCCTTGAAGTCTGGCATATCTCCTTCCGGAATCATCAGCACGCCATCCTGCGGCAATACCTTGTCAAACTGCTGGATCTTATCGCCCAGATAGAAGTTGAGGCTGAAGAAATGCATCATCTCTATCGACATATAGGAGTAAAGCTTACCTGTATCAAACTTCTTTTCGATAATCGGCGCCAGATGCTTGTCTGCCTTGGTGTTGAGCACGGCAGGCTGCAGGGTGGAGTCGAGTGTGATGAAAAGTGCGATAATCATCACCAATGTATATCTCATCATTTGGCTTGTCACTTTTTTCTTGAGTGCCTTGAATATATGATAAGCCCCTATTATAAGAAACATATAGCATACGTAGAATAGGATACCATGAGTAGATTCCCCTATAGCATGGAGTATGGCGATGTTGTCGGCAGCATGCTTGCCATGGAAAATGGTATCTGGTATGCCGCCTGCTCGTATAACAAGCGTAGCAATCACGAGGATAACTGCCAGCGAGGCAATCACCCCTGCATATACCTTGATGGCTCCCACCTTCTCCTTCATCATCCAGACGATGTATTCAGCTATGAGATAAGCCATGAACGGATAGCATGGCAGCAGATAGACGCTGCGCTTGCTCTTTGGGATGCAGTAGAAGAAGAGCACCAGGAGGAAGGCGAGCCAGGTGAACACCTGCAGCGGAGTAGCCTTCTTCGCATTCTCAAGGAATCGGGTCTTGGAGAACTTCTTCCAAGGCAGGATGAAGAGCGAGAACAGTAATAATAAGGTATAAGGAGCCCAACCCATCACGAGTGTGAGCAGGTTGTACCACGCCGGGTTCTCGTGCGATTCGTATGCCATCTTGCCCATGAATCGGTCGATGTTCTCTTCCTTCACCAGTCGCAGGAACTCGTCGCCACCTTGCAGATAGGCAGCATAGTACCAGCAGAATGGGATGATGAGCGAGAGCAGGGCGGTTAGAGCCATGCGCCATACGATGCCCCAGAAGTTCTCGCGCTGGGTAAGCATGAATACGCCCATCACGAAGCATGGCAGGATGATGCCCACAGGACCCTTGGTCAGCGTGGCGCCGCTCATGCAGAGGATAGCAAGCCAAGGCAGCTGATGCTTTCCCTTCTCCCACCAGCGGTAGAGCAGATACATAGCTCCTACCATCAGGGCGGAGTTTACCATATCCACACGGCAGTTCATTCCCGCACGGTGCACCTCGAAGGCGGTGAGCGTGAGGATGGCTGTGATGAGACTGGTCTGTGTATCCTTGCGCTTGGCATAGAATACGAAGCCGCCAATGGTCATCAAAACCAGCGATACGGCGGATGGAAGACGTGAGGTATATTCATTCACGTGGCCGGCGATGAGGCTGAAGAAAGCGATGCACCAGTGAAAGAATGGTGGTTTGTAGGGGATGTCGCCACCATTGTTGATAGGCAATATCCAGTTGCCATGTTCCAGCATGGTGTAGGCAACCACCGCCTCGCGAGGTTCTCCCTTGGTGTTGAAATCAGAGAGTCCGAGGAATGGAATCATCATCACGATAGCCAGGATGATGATGAGCCATAGGGCTTTGTTGTACTTGATGTTCATGTCTTATCGAAGTCTTATTATGTTATTTTGGCTGCAAAGTTACATATAATTATTTGTTTATAGATAGAATAAGGTGGGAATTTTTGCTTTTATTGGGATATAATTATTAACTTTGCACCCGATTTCTAAAGTAGAATAAAGATGAAACGATATTTTAAGGCTTTGGGGTATCTCCTTTCGGTGCATGTATTGGCATTGCTGGTGATGACTCTTTTCAGATTGGTAGAATTCATAGCCCTGCATGGCATGATAGTAGATGCAGGGGCGAGTAGGGTGATGGCGTTTGTCAAGGGTGTATGGTTTGACAATGTCATCGCTTGTTATATTTCGGTATTGCCTGTAGCTGTGCTCCTGATAGCAGCCAGCCTGGGGTGGTGTCATCGCCGTTTGCTGCGTGGCATCAACATCTGGTATGCGGCATGGTTTGCCATCGCCTTCATGCCTTCGGCAGCCAATACCCCTTATTTCCAGTATTTTTTCAAGAACATCAACTCCAGCATCTTCGGGTGGTTCGGCTATGTGGCCACTACATCGGGCATGCTCCTGCAGGAGTCTTCCTACTGGCTCTATATCGCCCTTTATTTCGTGTTTACGGGGGCATTTATCTATGCGCTCGTCCGTCTGCGCCGCTATTTCGAGGGGCTTTTCCTGTTGCCTAAGGACAATATGCATCTGTTGCTGATAGGCAGCCGTTTTCTCATTTCTGCGGTGATGATTGGCGCCTGCCTCTTCGGTATCCGTGGCAGAATGGGCTATAATCCTATCAAGGTGAGCCAGGCTTACTATTGTGAGGATTCCTTCCTCAACCAGCTCGGCATCAACCCGGCATTCAATCTCCTTACTTCGGCACTTGACGATATGCGCAAGGAGAACAAGGAGCTGCATCTCATGCCATACGCTGAGGCTATCACGAATACCCGCCAGTGGCTCGGTATTACGGGAAAGGTGGATAGCACGAATATTCTGAAGCGTGAGGTGGTGAACGATTCCCTGATGATGAAGAAGAATCATCCTAATGTGGTGGTGATACTAATGGAGTCGATGTCGGCAAACCTGCTGGGCACTTTCGGCAATCAGCAGCCGCTCACCCCAACGCTCGATTCGCTCTACCATCACTCCCTGGCGTTCACCCACTTCTATAGTGCCGGCATCCATACCAATCATGGTATGACGGCTACGCTCTATAGTTTCCCTGCCCTTATGTTCCGCAACCTGATGAAGGGAACGGTAACTCCGCGCCGCAAGGGTATCGCCACGGTGTTGAAGCAGTATGGCTACGAGAATATGTTCTTCATGACCCACGAGGCGCAGTATGACAACATGAAGGCTTTCTTCCAGACCAATGGCTACGATGACATCTTCTCTCAGGAGAACTATCCTAAGAGTGAGGTGGTGAACAGCTTTGGCGTGAGCGACCATTTCGAGATGGGCTATGCCCTCAACACCATCAACCAGAAGGCAAAGACGGGCAAGCCTTTTATGGCTACCATCCTCACCGTGAGCAATCATCCGCCATATATCATTCCTGATTTCTTCAAGCCGAAGACCAAGGAGAAGGAAACGCAGATTGTGGAGTATGCCGACTGGGCGATAGGCGATTTCCTGAAGAAGGCAAGTCGGGAGCCTTGGTATAAGAACACGATATTCGTGATTCAGGCAGACCATGGCAAGCTGGTGGGTAAGAGCGAGGGCGAGTTGCCTCAGTCGTACAACCACATTCCGCTCATCATCTTCGGTCCGGGTGTTCCGCAGCAGCAGTATGCGGGCTTGGGCATGCAGGTGGATGTAATGCCTACGCTTTTCGGCCTGATGAATCTGAATTATGAGTACGAGGGCTTCGGTGTGGATTTGCTCAAGCAGCAGCGCCCGATGGTATTCTATTCGGCTGATAACCAGATTGTGGCAAGAGATCATCAGCGTTGCTTCGTCTATAATCCGTCGATGAACCGCAGTTTCTGCTATGATGTGTTGCCGAATGGCAATCTGAAGGAAACGAAGCAGGAGTCTAAGTTCCAGGATTTGAAGAACTATGTCTTCTCGAATATCCAGGCGGCGGAGTATATCGAGCGACATCAGCAATAAAAAAACGATATTATCAGAAACGGTAATCCCCCACCACGCTTTGGCTGCGTGATGGGGGATTAACTGTTTATATAGTTTTTCTATTCTTCAGGGACTTGAAGTTTATTCTCTGCAAAATTACAAAATTATACCCAAAGGTATTATACCCTAGGGTATAATTTATGAAACTTTATGTTTTTATCTCCATCAGAAACAGTAATCCCCCACTACGCTTTGGCTGCGTGATGGGGGATTAACTGTTTATATAGTTTTTTTTGTTTTATTGAGGTAAGATATTGCAGTATTCCCGTTTGAACCACAGTTCGAAGACGGGGGCAACCATCTTGAAGGCATCCAGATAGCATACTCTCACATCCTTCTGCTCTTGCTTCAGCTCTTCCATTGAGGCTTTGACAAAGGAAGACTTGCCCCATCTTCTTGGAGAAACCAGTATCACGTTGATGCCTCCTCCAAGAGAAGAGTTTGGAAGTTAACGTAATTTAGGCTCAGGGGAGATTGTCCGTGGATAAGACAACCTCTCCTGAGCCTTATTCTTCCGTTACTTCCTCGCACATTATCATTTCTGCTCCTCGGTAGATAACTACGAGTTTGTGGAGCTTAGTGGTCTTGACCGACTCCTTGACGATGTCGCTATTGGCATAGCGGCAGATTTGGGCAGAGGCTTCCTTGAAGAGAACTTGCAGCTGCTCATCGGCGGTATTGGTCTTGCAGTATTTCAGTTCGATGATGTAACTGTCCACCATGTCCTTGTAGATGTCGCAGAGCGGAGAAAGGAAGATGTCGGCATATCCACCATCGTTGTCTAGCTCTGAGATAGGGCGATAGAACTGGTTCTGGCTGGTCATCGCCAAGGTGAAACCATGCACGAATGCTTCTCCCTTCTGCTTGTCACGCTGAGAAGAGTAACGCTTCAGACTGTCGGCGATGAACTCAAAGTATGCCTTGTAGTTGCCATGATATGCTAGTTGAGCCTCCAGCTTTCCCTTGTTGTAACTATCATAGGTCAAATCATTTTCCTTGTAGGTATCCAAGAGATAGGTATACATCTGGTCGCGCACCACCTCATTAGGGATAATGAACTTGGTGCTACCATCGTATGTGCCATCTATCGTTACCATGCCGAAATAGAAAAGCAGACTTAGGAAGTTGTCTGGGTCATTGATGCGTTCGGCAGGGAAATTCTCCACGAGCTTACCTGTGACGAATCCTTGGGTTACCAACTGCTGGATGATGCTGGCATCATGAGTAAATTCCTTGTCATGACGGATAAGCATACGTACTTTGTCATAGTCGATACGTACATTGCTCTCTACCATATTCTTAGGAATGTCGTAGTTGTTGCGGATGTACTTGTCTAAGAAGTTAAGTACCATCACAGAATTGTACATCGTAGTTTTTCCGTACTCCTCTTCGGCAAAGCAATAGTTGTCATACCATGGCTTCATCACCTTGATGAGTTCATCCACGCTGTGGTTGAATGGCAACACACTGGAGTAATAGCCCAGCATATCTCTTACTTCATCCTCTGTGAATCCTGTCATCTCATTGAATTCTGGAGCCAGGGAGTAATTGGTGCCGATATTGAATCCGCTTGTCAGGTCATCCATGGTGACAGGGCTAACGCCTGTTACGAAGACACGTGCAAGGGTGTCGCCTGCAGCTCCTTTGATAGTATCAAAGAATTTTCTTAGATATCCTTCGCCATGGGTCTGTGTGCGGTATCTCTGCTCATGCTCCTTGTGAGCAAGAATCTGATTGGTGAAGTGGTCGTACTCGTCAATGAAGAGATAAATCTTCTGACCAGATTTTTTGCTTTGGGTGCAAAGATAGTTTAATTGGTTGACGGCATCTTCCTGTTGGTTGAGGCCTTCCTTGGTACCTTCTGGTAAGAGATGCGAATATACATCCACGAAGTAATTAAACTGCGTCCTGCAATAATTGTCCATACCATGCTTGTAGTCGTCTAATCCGCCTACAATAATGGCAAAGTTGAGATGGATGATGAGATAACTATTATGTTCGGGAGTTGGATTCTCACCAATATAAAGCTTGCCAAAAATTTCATCAAACTTGTCTTTCTTGTTGATGTCATAGTAATTTTCAAGCATGGAGATGGTAAGGCTCTTGCCGAATCGGCGAGGCCTTATAAAGAAGAAGTACATATTAGAGTCTTCTATTTCCTCGATGAAAGGAGTCTTATCTACATAGTAGCAATCCCTTTCAATCACATCCTCAAAATTCTGCATACCATAAGGTATTCGCTTGCGATAGATTCGCTTTTTTCTTTCTCTTACCATAGTTCTTTACTTTTTGCAATGACTGAGTACAAAGTTACGAAATATTCTTGAAAGTCGATATGCTAGTGGCATTTATTTATGAAACTTTATCAAAGATAAGATGCCAGCACTTGGGCTGGCATCTTATTGTTACTTAAAGAACCTGTTAAGTTGTTTTATGGCTTTGTCAAACTGTTTAGCTGGCAGACGGTAGTTCTTTACTGGATTCATATGAGCATCATAAACATCCAGGGCACCATCGGCTGTCTTTTCCAGGATGGTGTCGTTGTTGATGATGAAGGCATAATTCAGATTGCTGCCTACTACATGCCACAGTCTAGGCGTCTTATCCATCATCATTCTGCCCATCGAATAATCGGCAGGATTGTTCTTTCATAATTGATAGAATCCTTTCTAGACATTAATCCTTAGATTTTAACAGAGAAAAATACTTATCCAAAACCATCAGCGAGATGATGTCCTCACGTTGCTTATCCTTGAATTGCTCTACATATTCATGAGCGTGGTTGATGATAGCTTGCGCTTCATCTGGATGAGCAGTATAATAGTCCATCTTTTCCTCAAGATCAGAGAAATCAGGCTTTACTTCTATATAATGATAGTCTGGCTTCAGAGTTCCTTCTATAAACCAAGTTTCATAATATGGCTTAGGCATCACGGCGATGGAATTGGAAGACATAATCCATTTCAGATTGCTTGCCACGTCATTTCCCTCCAGCGCCATCACGTATTTGTATTTCAGATGGTCGTAGATGGAAATCTTGTCGCTCTTCCATTCTTGCTTAAGATCTATGGTTCCGATATCGAAGCGAGGATTTCCGAAAAACTTCTCTACAAATTGCACACGGATGTCCTTGCAGGCTATTTTCCCTCTGAAGATAGCCTGGTCTTTTTTTTTTCTGCAAACGAAAGCTTATCCTTCACGAAGATAAAATGGCGTACCTTGTCCATCTTGAGCAATACGGAGTTCTGGTTTTCTCCATGGATTGGGCGGCTTTTTACAATGGTAGGAATATCTTCCACATACGTGATGTCACCAGGGAGGAGATTCCATTTGTTATTGCCGTCAAAACAGCGGGCATATTCCAAAGTATCCAGATAATATACCTTCTGGCGGGTCATCGGCTGTTCTGCAACTTTAACAGCTTTCTTTTCCCATAAATCTTTGTTGAGAAGGATATTATCTTCTGTAAGCTTGTTGTAGTAGTTTACCCGGTTCAGGATATAATCGTAGTCTTTGCGTTTCTTGGCTTTGTCAAGTAATGCTGCCCCCTCCATATCAAGATGCAGGCAGGTGTATACAGACGAACGTATTCCTTGATGTAATACCAGGGTTTGCTGTTTTTTCCGCTATGGAATTTATATTTCAATTTTTGAATATTCATAGGATTTCTTTTTGTTTATGAAAACGATAATGATGTTATCGGTGCGAAAATACTAAATATACTTTAAACTTGCAAGAGAATAGATAAAAAAACAAGTATCAATGAAAGAAGAAAGATTATCTCCCTAAAATTTGGCTTTTCTGATAGTTTTTCGTATCTTTGCAACCTATGAGATACTAGGAAGGTATCTTGTTAAAGAATATAAAAGAATTGTATGTTAGAAGTACGTGATAGATTAAACTTCGAGGATTATTTGGATTCACTCTTGAATAGCGTAGAGAGTGATGACTTGGAGTTTAAAAGTGCTGCCGGTGGATTTCCTGGTAGCTTTTGGGATACTTACTCAGCCTTCGCCAATAGTGAAGGAGGAGTTATCGTGCTTGGAGTTATAGAAAGAAAAGGTAAGTTCTATATAGATAATCTATCTGATGAACAGATAGAGAAATATACCAAGGACTTTTGGAATAATGTGAATAATCGAGCTACGGTTAGTTGTAATCTGTTAAAAACAGAAGATGTCGTGGTAGAAGATTACAAAGGTCACAAACTTATGCTATTCTTTATTCCTCGTGCATCTAGAGAACAGCGTCCTGTTTATAGAACGTCTCAACCCTATAATGGTACTTTTAAGCGAAATTACGAAGGTGATTATAAATGTACGGAGCGAGAAGTGCAGCGTATGTTTTCAGATGCGAATGTTTCTAATCCCGCTGATAGCCGCATTTTGAGAAATTATTCATTGAATGATTTAGATATGGAGTCTGTTGCTCAATATCGACAATTATTTAAGTTAGCAAAGCCAGACCATCCTTGGTCTGTTTTGTCTGATTTTGAGTTTCTTAAAAAGATAGGAGCTTATCGTACAGAACGTAGTACGAAGGAAGAGGGCTTTACGCTTGCAGGTGTGCTGATGTTTGGTAAGGAAGATGCAATTACAGATACAGAGTGCTGCCCTAATTTTTTTCCTGATTATCGGGAAAAACTTTTGGATAATCCTGAGATAAGATGGACAAATAGAATTTGCCCAGATGGAACTTGGGAAGCAAACTTGTTTCAGTTTTATCTGCGTGTCCTCCCTCGTTTGTGTGCAGTTTTGCCAAAGCCTTTCATTTTGAAGGACAATATTCGCCGAGATGAAACCCCAGCTCATATAGCTGTACGTGAGGCATTGGTAAATCTTTGTATCCATACCGATTATTCAGTAGATGCAACGATGGTGGTGCGTTTGTTTCCGAATAAAATGGTGTTTTCTAATCCTGGTACCTTGTTGGTTTCCAAGGCACAGTATTACGAGGAGAGTACAAGCGTTTGTCGCAATACGACTCTGCAAAAGATGTTTATGCAGATAGGTTCGGCAGAAAAAGCGGGAAGTGGTGTCGATAAGATTCTGGCAGGTTGGCGATTTGCGAATTGGCGGGCACCGATGTTGAGATTGTTAACTCAGCCTGATATTGTAGAGCTGACAATGATGATGGAGTCATTAATGGATGATGCTACGAAGGAAAGGCTTGCTCAGATATTTGGTCCAAAAATCACGACAATTGGGCAAAAACGTTTGTTGGCACTTAATGCGGCTTGCATTGATGGCTATGTTACTAATGAGAGCCTTAGAGTTGTGCTGGATATTCATAAAGCAGAGATCGCTGATTTGCTGAAAGATATGTGCCAAGATGGATTGTTGGTACAAGATGGGTATGGTAGAGGAACGAAATATTATCTTCCAAACGATGACTCTAATATAACAAGTAATATTGCAAGCTCAGACTCTAATATAACATGCTCTGGCTCAAATATACCAAGTAATATTGCAAGTTCTGGCTCTAAGGTTGCAAGTTTAAGCCCAAATATACCAAGTTCAGATTCAAATATACCAAGTAATATTGCAAGTTCTGGCTCTAAGGTTGCAAGCTTAAGTTCAAATATACCAAGTTCGAATATCAGCATTTCAAACATGGAATCTTTGAGGAAGAAAAAGAAATTATCTTTTGAAGAATTGAAGAAGCTTATATGTTTGGCTTGTTCGGATTGGCTGTCATTAGATGAATTGGCACTACAAGTTAATAGAAATAAGACTTATTTAAAGATTTATGTCATTCCACGGATGTTAGCCGACAAGAGTTTGGAAATGATGTTCCCTGGAGTTCCAAAGCATCCTAGGCAAAAATATAAAAGTACTGTAAAGAAATGAAGATAAAGATAAACCCAAAATACGAAGAGATGAGAAGTTTCATCGAACGCATCCCGGATGTGTTCGAGAAGGAAGGACATGTGATTTACACGGGTCGCAATCTCATTAAGGTGATGGAGGCTCCTGATGGAACCATTATTAATGTAAAGCGCTATCATGTGCCAAAGGGACCTAACAGTCTGGTTTATTCCCTAGGCATCAGAAAGCCTAAGGGGGAGCGTGCCTTTGAATATCCGATGATATTGGAGAAGAAAGGCATCGGAACCCCTGCGCCTATTGCGCTCATCGAAGAGCGTAATGCCATCGGACTCCTGGGATATACCTATCTCATCACCCTGCAGTGTGATAACCTGCATACCCTTTACGAAGTGGGTGATGCAGCCCCTGGTACTTACGAAAAGCTGGCTAAGGCGTTGGCACGTTTTGCCGCAGATATGCACGACAAGAAAATTCTGCATAAGGATTTTACGCCAGGCAACGTATTGTGGAAACAGGATGATGAAGGCTTCCATTTCATCATCGTGGATATCAATCGCATGAAGTTTGGAGAAATCAGCGTCAAGGAAGGACTCTATAATCTCCGAAAGTTCTGGGGACCTAAGGAATTTATCCGAATCCTGGTCTCTGAATATGCCAAGGTAAGAGATTACAACGTGGATGAGGCTGTGGATTATGTGATGAAGGAACGCGCCAAGTTCTGGACCCGCTATGGCAAGAAGCATCCTATCAAGTTTAAGCTGGAGTTATAGGAAACGAATTAAGTTTAAGCCATAAGCAACTTCTCAAGTTTAAGCCTGAGCTATAAGTAGCTAAACTCTTGCAAGTAAATTCCACACGCCCTGGGCTAGGAGCTTCTGCCCTTTCAGGGCGTGTGGAGCTTACATGCGAAAGTTCAATTATTTTATATATACAAATTTCAAATTACCTGGTCCTACGTCTCTTTTGCAACGTGCAAGAAGCATGGTTGGAGATTCCTGCATGTTTGCGGCAGGTGAGGCAACAATCTTATCTTTGCCGTAGTATCGGGCCATTCCCTGATTGATCCAATATCCTGGATAAATCATGATGTCATTGAATGCATCCGAAGGCATTTTTACCGTAAGAGGCTTCAATGTTATGGCACTTTGGGTATTCGTCTTCAGTGCCAGTTCACGCTCGTTCATTTCCTTGTCAAATTTCACGGCAGTTCCTTTCAGCATAAGTGAAACGGTTCTGTTGGTTGTCCTTTCCTTGAGACTTACGGATAATATCAAGATGACAATGGCACAATATGGCGCATACTGCAGCGAGTTGGCATATTTCTTCTTAGATACCGTTACGAAATCTATAATGGCAGAGCTTAATGGCGCTTTTGCCTCAGCTTTTCTCAGAACAGCTCCAGAAAGATAATAAATGTTGATGCAGATGAGCCACAGGTGTATATACGAGTAGATATTCTGTACTCTGCCTGGTCCTCTTGTTCCCATGGCATAGCTGTGGGCGAAGAAGAATGAACTGTAAAGCGTAACGGTAATCAGGATGCATAGCCAAGGGTGAGAGAACTTGAATCTCGAGCTACTTGCCGCCTTGACAAGGGTAGGGCTAAGAAGCATCAACATCAGAATTTGAGCGATATTGATGGATTCTGATAAGAACTCGAAGCTCTTTCCTATTGCCATGAAGAATGCAACGACAACATTTGGCTTGCTTTCTATGGTAACTTGTCTGAACGCATTACCAGGAGCCAACACGCTGAAAAGGAAGGCGATGCCATAGATGGTGAGAATAGTAATATATAAACGTGGCCATCTTCTTTGTTCCATCTTCATAATGAGAATGGCTGCAAACAGAATCGCTCCCATGCCAAGTCCTGACACGAAGTTTCCGCCGGCAATGATGATGGATAGAACGATGGAAGCCCCTCCGATAAGGGCTTTCTTGAACTTGGAACTACTTAATTGATATCCTATGAGCAGAGATGCTAAAAACAGAGACATGCTATAGAATAAAGTGTAGTACATCGCCCCGTTATACCAATAGAATGCATCGTAGTATGACCATATAAACTGGATGGTCATCAGAACGAAGAGGGTAGATACGAAGAGATATTCCAATCTGGACGAATGGAGTAATTTTCGCATAACCATATATAATAAGGTGTAAGTGGAGGTCACCAAACTGGAAATCAAGATGAATGTTCCAAGCCAATATTGGCCGAATACTCCTGGTTGTAGAGCCATGAGAAAGCAGGCGGAATAGGTGCCCTGCCATGTATGATACATCGTCATTGCTACATTCCAGGCTGTCTGAACGCAAGCCGGAAATGAATGGGTCTCATTCCAAATCTTATATACTTCTGCACCAAAGACATAATCATCCGCAAATGGATGAAGATACTGGCTTATCCATAACATGGGAATGATGGATACGATAAGAACCGCAATAGCTACCCCTGTTACAATTTTCAACTGCTTTTTATTCATAATTGTTTTTATCCTTTTATATTACTTTCTTTTGACTTCTTGTTTTTTCTTTACTTCTTGCTTTCTATATGTTATAACATCCTTGTTGCCATAATCTTGCATGCAAGATAAACAATAAATGTTAAAGCCTTTATCGTGTAATGTTGCAAAGGTACTAAACATAATTGAGTATCACAAATATTTCTTGTATTTTTTGCTGTTTTACTGTTTTTTTCGTACCTTTGTGCAACAAATAAATTGCAAATGATACATATTGCGCTTACCATAGATGAAAATTATGTACGTTATTGTACTGTAGTGATGGCTTCTATTTTGGAAAATAACAAAATGGATGATATCACATTCCATATTGTAGCTAATGATTTAACGAGTAATAGTAAAACAATTATATCTGATCAGGTTAAAAACAGTAAAGCTTTAGTGAGTTTTTATACTGTGCCATCGCTTTTGCTCGAAGCTTATGAACTTAAATGGGGGCATAAGCGTCTTTCTATGACAGTCTTTTATAGATGTTTGTTAGCTACCATATTACCGGAAACTATAGAAAAAGTAGTCTATATGGATTGTGATGTGTTGGTGTTGCAATCATTAAGAGATTTGTGGAATACGCCAATGGAAAATATTGCAGTGGCAGGTGTACAAGACTTATTGGAAACTCCTAAGGAATATTTCAGTCGTTTAGAATATGATAGTAAATATGGATATTTTAATGGTGGTATGTTGTTGATCAATTTAGATTACTGGCGTAAACATAATGTAGAAAATCGTCTTAAAGAATATTTTAGAGCCAATTTAGATAAAGTTGTTCGTAACGATCAAGACATTATGAATGCGGTTTTATATAAAGAAAAACAGATGTTGGATATGAAATGGAATGTCCAGATTGATGTGTTCTTGACAAAACATTATTCAGATATAAACTTGAGGAATAAATGTCTTGCAGTTGCTGGTGATATCGGTATATTGCACTATTGCTACCGTAAAAAGCCATGGCATTATAATTGTATTCATCCGATGAGAGAATTATTTTTCAAATATCAGAAGTTGACTCCATTCGATGATTATTCACGTTTGCAGAAACCATTATCTAAAATGCATCGTTTCTTGCATAATTTGCCTTATACTTTAGGTATTAAGGAGTCTAAAATCTTAGACAAGAAAAAGTTTGAGAGATATTTGGACGAAAAGAATAATTAGATATAAGCATAAAAAAATATGATACCAAAGGTAATACATTTGTGTTGGTTCAGTGATGACCCTTATCCTGTAGAGATAAAGGTTTGTTTGGATACATGGAAGCGCCTGATGCCCGATTATGTAGTTAAAGTTTGGGATTATGCTGCGGCAAAGTCTATTGGCAGTGCCTTTATTGATGAGGCTCTGGAGGCTCGAAAGTGGGCGTTTGCAGCCGATGTGGTGCGATTCTATGCCGTATATAAGGAAGGCGGCATCTATATGGATAGCGACATCTATCTGCTTCGCCGTTTCGACGAGATTCTTCCTGAGGATGGATTTGTAACTTTTAGTGAGAAGGATAAGGAGGAGTTTGGCTTGCAGGCAGCCTTCTTTATGGGGACAGCTGGCAATGCGTTCTGCAAGAAGATGTTTAAGTATTATCAGAGTCGTCATTTCAAGAATCCTGACGGTTCTTTCAATGTTACGATTTCGCCTTATACGATGTCGGCTGTAGCGAAGTCCTTCGGCTGGCAGGTGAAGGATGAAAAGCAGGTGGTGCCTGGGTTGACGGTTTATCCTACGCATTTTGTTGCTCCCAACAATCATTATCCTGTGGATAGCGAGACGATTGGAGTGCATCGCGTAGCGGGTAGCTGGCGAAAGAGAAAATTGGGACGATTCATCGAGATTAAGGTCAAGCATTTATGGCATGTAGTAAAATATGCCCTTTTCAAAAAGTGAGAAGAGCATATCTTACTATGTGCAATTATTTGGAGAGTATAAACTATACTATTGAACATTCCTGAATAGCGTTTTTCAGATTCTCTCCGTTGTTGATGGCTATTGCCATCTGTTTTGTTTGGGTAAGCATACCGGCATATTCTTCTTCCGAAATGCCGGCTAGGCACCCTGGAAGTTCTTTCAGGGAGTTGATGGCAAATCCCACTCCCCTCTCTTCTACAAGCGGAGCAATGGCAGATTCTTTCCATACGATGATAGGTAATCCGGCACGCAGGTAGAAGGATGCCTTGTGCGGGGTGTTGTATTTCAGATAGCTTCCGAAGTCGCCATGGCATTCTTCCAGGGAATCTCCATCCCATACCAAACCGAAGTTTCCATGCACTTGCTTGATGAAATCGTCGGCATTCATAAAACCGTGCCATACGATGTTCTTGTCTTTTGCCACGGCATCATAATCTTCCATGTTTCCATAAAGATGAAACTTAAACTGGTAATCCAGTTCCTGCATCTTCAGGATAAAGGCGTTTTTGCGCAGGTTGAGTGAGCCAGCATATACGATATTCCATACCTTGTTGGGCTGGTGCTTCTTGTCTGCTGCAACGGATGGCGACAGATAATCATGGAATCCCAGGGCTCCGATAGGCTTTTCCAAGCCTTGTTGCTCAAGCCACAGTTTCATCGCCTGGTTGGTGGCGATGATATAGTCGGTGTGGCTCAGGCGTTTCAATTCCTGGGCTACGGTTAGTTTCTTTCGTCGGAAACTGCCCAAATCATGAATCAGGGAAATGGTCTTGGCTCCTTTGAGGTGTGCCATCTTGCAGATGAAGGAAAAATATTTCTTTACAGGATATTGCAGTACGATGACATCTCCTTTCTGAATGCGAGAGCAGGCGATGAGGGTACTCGCCAGGTTATAGAAGAAGGCCAGGAATTTATTGTTGTCGATTTTGCAAGGCAAGCCGATGCTTGCTGCCCCCATCGAGTGCAGCACCTTTTCGTAATCTGTCTTTGCCTTGTTGCCAGCACTTGTCTGATTGTAATAAGTGCGGCTGATATAACATAATCTTCTTTCCTTCATATAGCCTATTGATTAGTCCCTTGTGATAGTATCGAATTACATCTCTTTCGGTACAACTTTCCCCTTCACCACTTCATATCGCTTGTCAAACTCCTCCCTGGTTCGCTTCCATCTGTTATGCGTCCATAAATAATAAGGTGGATTCTTGCGGATGGTTTCTTCCAACATCTGGAAGAAACGACGGGTAATCTCGTGCTCCGGCAGAGTGTTTGGCTCACGGGTGATGAGCTTGTAGGTTGCCGTGTAGTAGCCTCGCTTAGGGCGCGACATCTCTACATAGAACACGGCATCGTTCATCTTTCTTATGATTCTTTCGCCACCCGTAAACACTGGAGTTTCGGGATGGTTGAGGAAAGGAAGCCACAGGTGGATGTTCTCCCACTTGGGACCCTGGTCGCTGATGTAGCCGAAGATGTTCATGATGCCCTTGCGCTTGTAATCCACCAGATAGCGGAGGATTTCTTTCTTGGGCACCACCACGCCATTCTCCTCGTGAGAACGGATGCGCTTGAAGAGCTCGTCGAAGGCATGGTTACGCAGAGGGTGATAGATGAGGCCTATCTTGCGTGACTTGGGCAGTTCGATACCCACGCATGAGAGCCACTCCCAGTTGCAGTAATGGCCCAGGATAGCTGCCACGTTCTGACCTTCCAGGAAACATTGCTCCACTTCCTCGCTGTTGATGACCTGGAATCGCTGGTGCAACTCCTTGTCACTGATGCTGAGCAGTTTGACAGCCTCGAAGAAGTAATCGCTGAACCAGCGATAGAACTTCTTCTCGATGTCGATAATCTCTTCTTCTGATTTCTCAGGAAAAGAGGTGGTGAGATTCTTACGCACAATACCCCTGCGGTACTTGATGACGCGATACATCATGAAGTACTCGAAATCGGCAATGCAATAGAGCAGCCTGAATGGCAGCAGCGATATCGCATAAAAGAATGCATAAACAATCTTAACCATCTGTAAAACTATAAATTCTTAACTATTAACTCTTTACTCAATTACACCTGCTGCATGTCATGCAACTTCTTGTAATATCCGTCTTTTCTAATCAGTTCATCGTGGGTACCACGCTCCACAATCCTGCCCTCGTGCAGTACGCAGATTTCATCGGCATGCTTGATGGTACTCAGTCGGTGGGCCACTGCCACGGTGGTACGGGTCTTCATCAATCTCTCCAGGGCATCCTGTACCAGGCGCTCGCTCTCAGTATCGAGAGCAGAAGTAGCCTCGTCGAGAATAAGGATAGGAGGATTCTTGAGGATGGCACGGGCGATGCTCACACGCTGGCGCTGACCTCCGGAGAGTCTGCCGCCACGATCACCGATTCCGGTATCGAAACCATGTTCCGACTTGGTAATGAACTCGTAGGCATTGGCTATCTTTGCCGCATTGGCGATATCTTCATCGGTAGCATCGGTCTTGCCGAAGCGGATATTATCCTTGAAGCTGGCATTGAAGAGGATTGCCTCCTGGTTTACATTACCTATCAGCTGGCGGAGGTCGTGCACGGCAAGGTCTTTCACATTGATGCCGTCGATGAGCACCTCGCCCTCCTGTACATCGTAGTAGCGAGGAATTAGGTCGAGCATCGTACTCTTTCCGCTACCGCTCTGTCCCACCAGTGCGATGGTCTTTCCCTTAGGAATCACCAGATTGATATCCTTCAATACATAAACCAGCTCATCGTTCTGATGGTCGGTATAGGCGAAGGAAACATGGCGGAACTCTATCTGATGCTCGAAGCTGCTGATATGTTCAGGGTTCTCCTTGTCCTTGATTTCGATCTCTGCCTGTAGAATCTTGTCGATACGTTCCATGCTTGCCAATCCCTTTGGGATATTGTAACTCGCCTTGGAGAATTCCTTCAGCGGGTTGATGATGCTGTAGAGCATCACGAGGTAGAAGATGATGGTAGGACCATCGATTCTGCCGTAATCCAGAACCAGGATACCGCCAAACCACAATACTACCACGATGAGGATGGTTCCCAGGAACTCACTCATCGGGTGAGCCATCTGCTGACGGATGTTCACGCGCATGATGTTGTCGCGATAACTGCTATTCACCTGGTTGAAGCGCCAGTTCATCTTATCCTCTGCACAGAACGCCTTGATGATGCGCAATCCGCCCAAGGTCTCCTCTACCATACTCATCGTATCACTCCAAAGCGACTGTGCCTCAGTACTTTGTGCCTTCAGTTTCTTTCCCACAACACCCATGAACCAGCCGAATGGTGGCACAAAGAGGATGGTGAAGAGGGTGAGCTGCCAGCTGATGCAGATGAGCGTAATGAAATAGAAGAGAATGAGAATTGGATTCTTGAAGAGCATATCGAGCGACGACATAATGCTGTTCTCCACTTCCTGCACATCACCACTCATTCGGGCGATGATATCGCCCTTGCGCTCTTCGCTGAAGAAACCGAGCGAGAGACTGTTTATCTTCTGGTAGAGCTGGTTGCGGATGTCTCTTACGATACCTGTACGGATAGGTATGATGGTGGCTGACGAGAGAAAATAGGCTCCCGTCTTGAGGAATGTCATGAAGGCTAGGAATATGCCGATGACCAGAAGGGCTGTAGAAGCACTATGCTCCACGATGAACTCCTGGATATAATAATACAGGTTGTTGGTTGCCACTTCCTTGATGCTGCCCAGCGTTCCGTCCCATTCCATATAGTCGTTGGCACGGATTCCGCCATCTACCTGGAAGAGAATCTGCAGGATTGGTATCAAGGCTGCAAACGAAAAGATGTTCAATACCGCAGACAGGATATTGAACAGAACAGAGAGCCCCAGATACTTCTTGTAGGGAGGGACGAATCGTCGTAAGATTTGCAAAAATTCCTTCATAGGTGCAAATATAGTGTTTTTAAGGAAGACCGCCAAACTTTTGGCGGTCTTTCTTGACTTTTATTCAGTTTTTTCTTATAGAAGAGTCGTTTTGGTTCCGTTTTTTCTTCTTCTGGGAGTAATTGGGTATATTTTCACTTCTTTTTCTAAAGAAGCATTCTTACTCTTTTAGAGGGAGCATCCTTACTCCTTTACTTCCTCTCCGAAGAGGGTAGCAGAGGTAGAACCGATGATGCGGACCTTTACGAACTCTCCGATGTGGTGGTTGCCCTTGTCGATGACCACCGCCTTGTTCTGCTCGGTGCGACCCATCATCTGCTCACGGCTGCGCTTGCTGAAGTTCTCGATGAGGATGGTGAATTCCTTGCCCTCATCCTTCTTGTTCTGCTCAGCACTCACCTCGGTCTGCAGCTTGATGAGCTCGTTGAGGCGGGCTATCTTGGTTTCCTCAGAAACGTTGTCTGGCAGATGCTTGGCAGCGTAGGTGCCAGGGCGCTCTGAATACTTGAACATGAAGGCGCTGTCGAAGCCTACTTCCTTCACCAGCGAGAGGGTTTCCTGATGGTCTTCCTCGGTCTCGTCGTGATAACCCACGAAGATGTCGGTGGTGATGCCGCAGCCTGGGATGATGCGCTTGATGTCGGCGATGCGCTGCAGATATTCCTCACGGGTGTATTTGCGGTTCATTAGCTTCAATATCTTGTTGCTTCCGCTCTGTGCAGGGAAGTGGATGTGCTTGCAGAGGTTTGGCTCATCGGCAATGGCGTGGAGGATGTCCTCGGTCATATCCTCTGGGTTAGAGGTGGTGAAGCGTACACGCATATCCGGCACAGCCTGGGCTACCATGTGCAGGAGTTCGGCGAAGGAAAGACTGCCTTCCTCGCGCTTGCCCGATGGAGAGAGACCGTAGCTGTTCACGTTCTGTCCCAGCAGGGTAACCTCCTTGAAACCACGGTCGTGCAGGTCGCGCACCTCACGCAGGATACTCTCTGCATCACGGCTGCGCTCACGTCCACGGGTATAAGGCACGATGCAGTAGTGGCAGAAGTTGTTGCAACCACGCATGATGCTTACGAAACCGCTCACTCTGTTGCCACCGATGCGCTGAGGCACGATGTCACGGTAAGTCTCGGTCTTTGAAAGTTCAATATTGATGGCATTGGTACCCATCTCGCACTGCGCAATCATATCCGGCAGGTTGAGATAGCTGTCTGGTCCACAGACCAGGTTGGCATAGTGGTTCTGGATGAGGTCATCCTTTACTCGCTCTGCCATACAGCCCAATACGCCGAGAATCACCTTTCTTCCCTTCTTCTGCTCAGCATGGAGGGTGTCGAGGCGATGGTAAATCTTGTTTTCCGCATTCTCGCGGATACTGCAGGTGTTCAGGAAGATGGCATCAGCCTCTTCTTCTTTCTCACAAATCTCGTAGCCTGCCATCTGCATCACAGAGGCAACTACCTCACTGTCTGCCACGTTCATCTGGCAGCCATAAGTTTCAATAAACAGTTTCTTCATTGTTCTAGATGAATTCTAATTTATGTTTGATGTATTAATATGATTTCTTTCCTGTATCTTCCATGCCGTATCATTTCATGTTCTTTGAAACTGCCATCAGCATGAAGTAGATGACTATGGCAGAGATCCATCCGGCGATGGCATCGATGAGATAATGCGCCTGGATATACACGGTAGCCATACACAGGAAGATGTAGAATGGCAGCATGGTGAAGAGCAGCTTGCGGTTTCTGCTGTGCCAGGCAAGGAGCATGCAGATGGTACTTACGCCCACGTGCGAACTCGGGAAGGCGGCGGTAGGTCGCTCTCCTGCTTCCTTGGCATCCTCTACGAGCTGGTAGAAGATTCCGTCGGTATAGCCTGGGGTAGGCAGACAGTTGGTATGGGTGCTGAAGTAATCGCCCATTGCCGGGAAGATGCCCTTGGCAATATCCTGTACTCCCACGGCGTCGAAGTAGAACGTCGGTCCTACCACCGGCACGTAGATGTAGATGAGATAGTAGATGAAGAAGCTGGCAAGCAATACAAAGCTAACTCTTTCTGCCTCATAGTATCTGCAGAAGAAATAGTAGAGTACTACCGCTGCTATCATCGGATAATACATGAAGTATCCCATCGACATCAGTTCGCTCACCACCGCCCAGGGCATTGCCTTGGCAAAGAGCAGGGCAGGCTGGCATCCGAAGAGATCCTGTTCCCATCCCGCAAAGAGATGGTCGAGGTTGGGAAACATTCGGTTGATCTCGTAAGTATCTGGATACCACCAGGCAAGCAGGGCAATTTGCGCTATGATGCGTACCATCTTCGTTATCCTGCATGGAATCATGCGATATACGCCCCAAAGGGCGAGGGTCATGACCAGAATTCTCAATCTGCCCCAAAGCATCGACTCCGGATTCACTACCTTGGTAAAGGTAAAGAGCATGGTGAAGACTGTTATCGCCATATAGCCCAGCATCACCCATTCCAGTGGCAGGAGTCCCTTCTTGGGGTTCTTTTCTATCTTAAAATAATCTTTTATCACGGTGTTACTTTGAACTTTGAGATTTGAACATTGAACTTTATGATATGCTTTTACAGCCATCCGTTATCCTTGTACCACTTGATGGCAAGCTTTACACCTCTTGACAGAGGGTAGTGGGGATGATAGCCCAGCTCGTCCATGGCTGGCTCGATGTCACAACGCCAGTTGCGCTGTTTCAGGATGTTATACTTGTCATTGTTCAGTGCCGACATCCTACCGGTCATTCTGCCGAGATACTCGCCAAAGAAGGTTACGATGCGGAGCACCCAGATAGGAGCCTTGATGCGCAACATCCATGGATTGCCCAGTTCCTTCTGAATCAGGTCGCTGAAAGCTTCCGACTGGTAAACTTCGCCATCGCTGAGGAAGTATTTCCTGCCGTTCATACCATGGTCTAGGGCAAGGAAAACAGCCTGCACCACATCCTGAACATACACGAAGGTGATGTCCTGACGCTTGAATCCTACAGCAAAATCCACGTGCTGTCTGATGCTCTGCGCCATGAGGAAATAGTCTTTTTCTCTTGGACCATATACGCCGGTAGGGCGTAGGATGATATAAGGGAAATTGTTGCCGATGCTGTCGAGATAGCGCTCTGCGGCAAGCTTGCTCTTGCCGTATGCCGTATTAGGCTTAGGCACATCGTTCTCGCAGATTTCCTGATAAGGCTGCTCCTCGCGGATGGCTCCGAAGATGCTGAGCGAGCTGACGAAGACAAATCGCTTGATAGGCATTCCCAGATGCAGGATGGCATTTACCAGATGCTTGGTGCCCTCGGTGTTCACCTTATAGAAATCCTCTGCATGCAAACACTTGGTAGCGCCAGCTGCATGCACTATATAGTCGAACTCGTGCGGAGCGAGTTCCTTCTCCAACTCTTCCTCTGAAGAAAGATTGAGGTTGATGAAATGGATGCGCTCGTCTTGCAGATATTTTCTGGAACTGGTAGGGCGAACTGCCGCCCAGGTTTCCATGCCTTGTCGCAAGGCTTCTTCTACGATGTAACTGCCGATAAAACCCGACGCACCCGTTACTAGAATCTTCATTAATTATATATAAAATTGCAATTTCGGCTGCAAAGATACGACTTTTTGATGATTTATCACCATGATTCTGTTCAAAAAGGAGATAAAATTTGAAAAAATAGTGTGGGTTTCTATAAAATGTTGTATCTTTGCATGCATGGAGCAAGTATCGGGTTTTTATTTCCCTCCCTCAGAAACGACTTCTGCGCAGTTCAGCAACATGACAGAAATCTCGGCTAGTGGCTTTAATATCCTTATCCGTGCCAAGCGTGATGGCAGGTGGTGGATCTTGAAGGCGCTCGCTCCCGCTGTGCGCAATAGCGAGGTGTATCAGAGCTTGCTTCAGAAGGAATTCGATATCATGAAGCATGTCCAGCATCCCGGAGTTGTCGAGGTAATGGGTATCGAAGAAGTGGACGGATATGGCAAATGTCTTGTGATGGAATGGATAGATGGAGTGACTCTGGAAGAGTGGCTCCAGCAACATCATTCCAAGGCGGAAAGGGTGCATATCGCCAACCAGCTGCTCGTGGTACTTGAGTTTGTACACGACATGCAGGTGGTGCATCGCGACCTGAAACCTTCCAATATGATGGTTACCCGCAATGGAAGCGTGCTGAAGCTGATAGATTTCGGATTGGCTGATGCCGACAGTTATGCCGTGCTGAAGGAACCGGCGGGAACAGATGGATATGTTTCTCCCGAACAGCAGAAGGGCGGACCTACCGATGTGCGCAATGATATCTACAGCGTGGGCGTTATCCTGGACAAGATGAGGCTGAATTTCTCTTATCGCCTGGGATTGAAGCGTTGCCTCCGTCCGTTGGAGGAGCGATATCCCAACATGACCGCCATGCGCCAGCATATTCATTCTCTGCATCGCAACCTGCTTGCCTTCTGGATTTCTTCGGGAATATTGGCGGCATGTACTACGGGAGTGGTTATATATAATAAGGTGAACGAGCCTCCTCGTGGATACGATGTGGTGGCAGAGTTTAAGATAGGAAACCTGGCTTATAAGTCGTGGGGTGGTGGAGTCGTATCGGTCAGGGCTGCCAATTCCAAGGATTCCTGCATCGAGGTACCTAAAACGGTGAACTTCCAGGGAATGACCTATAAGATAGATGAAATCGAAAAGAAGGCGTTTGCCGATCAGCCCGATCTGAGGAAACTGGTGTTCCCGGATACCAAGTTCCATGTGATGAAGCAGATGGTGGAGAACAGTCCGAATCTGCACAGCATCTGTTTCCGAAGCGCCTTGCCGCCAGTTATCGGCAATGCCATCTGGAAGACCAGGATTCAGGATGTCTTCAGTGAATCTGATTTCAAGCGTGTCATCCTGTATGTTCCAAAAGGCAGCTTCGATGCTTATCGCAATTCTGCATGGAATCAGTTTGAGAATATCATTGAATATGAATAATAATGCAAATAGCCGCATCTCATGTGAGATGCGGCTATTTGCATTATTATATGTATCAATACCATACTTCTATCTGTGGTGATTCCTTGGCATAGCTAGGCATGCACTTACCGATCTTGGCTCCGATGTAGGTTGGGTCGCAGATGTAGAACTTCTTGCCCTTGTACTCGTATGAGGTTCCGTTCTCTACCGGCTCGTGGAAGGCTACGGCAGTACATTCGTGTCCTGTGAACTGGATGAGATGTACATCGAGTCCGAGTATCTCGTGTACCAGATAGGCATAGAAGATGGCGCGGTCTTCGCAGTCGTTCTTAGGATAGTAGAGACTTTCCTCGAAGTAGAAATACTTTTCGCGATGGAACTGCTCATCATCGGTAGCGTATGGGAATCCCATCTGTATGAATCGCAGGATGCGGTTGGCTGCTTCCTGTTCGCCGAGATCCTGTACCTGTGCTCTGATCTGCTTCACCACATCATCGCGCAGACTCTTATCTACTACAGATGCGGCTACGGTAGGAATATCTATGATAGGGTATTCATCGAGCAGCGGCATGACGCCGGTTGGTACTTCGCCCTGCAGGGTGATGCCCGCAGCTTCGTATCTGAACGGCTTGGCTTCATCGCCAATCACGGTCTTGCCGGTGAATCTCAGTCCCATGTCCTTACCCAGCTCTGCGCCCTTAGGCAGTTCGCAGGAACGGAAGGATCCTTCATCCTCTACGTTCGGATAGATGTAGTAGCGCTTGCCGTCGATATTGAGGTACGACTTTTCGAATACGTGCTCCACGTAAGGGATGAGCATCACCACGTGGTTGCCGCACAGGGCAAGGCGTACGTTGTAGCCGCAGTTGGCAAGCACATACTGCGAAGCGATGATTTTCTCATTCTGGCTGGCGTTTGGCATGGAGGTATCGATGTATTTCTCTACGAGCATGGCAGAACCCCAGTCGCTGAGTCCCATCTTGCGTGATTCGGTGGCGAAAGCCTGGGTTACTTCCTTGAGGTCTGATTGCTTGAGATTCTTCCAGTAGTTCACCACATCATCTGTAGAGCTGATGCTCATGGAAGCGAGTCGGGTTGCCTTTTGCATCTGCAGGTTTGCACCATAGAAGTTGACGTCAATGGTCTGCTTGCTTGCCGGAATGCTGACGTGAGGCACGTTTGGCAGGGCAGGCATGACTGGCACGGCTGCTACGGCAGGCATCAGCGGCAGTTCGATACCCGAACCGGTGTATTCGATGTCTGGAATATCAGGCTTTACCACTGGCAGTTTCGGCTTCTTCACCGGTTCTATTTTTGGTCGGACGGTAGGAGCCTTTGGATCTGGCTTCTTCGGAGTCTCCGGTACTGCAGGAGTTTCTGGAGTTACCGGAACGGCAGGAACCTTAGCCAGCGGACTGTCTGGCAGGGCTGGTACCTTCGAGAGGTCGGGCCTGTTTACGAGATCTCCGAATCCGCCTTCCGGAATCAGGATCGGGCTTACCGGCATCTTAGGCTTCACGGTAACCGGTTTCTCCGGTTGTTTCGGAGCTGTATATGTTGGAGGCGTCTTAGGCTTAGGCACCTGCGAGCGCACATCTCCCTTAAACTTCTTGTATTCTTTCCATACGCCTTGCATATACTTATCGTAGTCGGTAAGTATGGTGTTGCGGAACTTGTTGTAATCATCCAGCATCGCCTGTCTTGACTGCTGGAACTGTTTCACAAAGTCATCGTTCTGCGAAAAGCTTGGTGTTGCATGCAAACCGAGCAGCAATATGAAACTGAGAGTAGGATAAATTCTATTCATAATCTGTAATTTTAAGATTTCCACTTTCTGTGTTGATAGATTCGGGGCAAAGATACGATTTTTTTCTTAATCGCCCAACTTTTTTAAGGAAAAAGGCTCTCCTACCTTAAAATATTGGGAGGAGAGCCTATCTATGTACCGTTCTTAGCGAAGATTCTGTCCCAGAATAGGAGTTGTTTCCTATTTGGTTATGTTTGATAGATGGATTGTCATATCCTAGTTTTTCTATTTGTGCTGCAAAATTACGAAAAACTTTTGAGATAGCATTGGTTCAAATTGGTTCATTTTCAAAGACTGATGAAGAAAATGAAAAAAGAATGATTGAGAGTGGGAAAAAATGTGTATCTTTGCTGCAAAAAAGAAAGGAATAGAAAATGACAGATAATTATAATCCAGAAGATTTCGAGCGCTTGAAGCAGGAAGTGGAAACCTTGGTGGGAAGATCCGTCAAGACACCTAAAGACTTTGAATTTCTCTCCCGCCAGATAGAGGGCTATACCAACGAGACCATCTCGGTGAGTACCCTGAAGCGTATGTGGGGATATGTGGCTTCGCCATGCAAACCGAGCAAGTATAATCTTAATTTGCTTTCCCGTATGATAGGTTATTCCGACTGGGAGGCTTTTTCGGGTGGAAACGAAGTTATGTCTTCCAGCCGTTTCTTCGTGAAGAGTAAGCTCATTGCGGATGCCTTGCAGAAGGGGGAACAGGTGAGATTGACCTGGTGCCCGGGCAGAGTGCTTACCATTATGTACAAGGGCAATGATACCTTCGAGGTGGTGGAAAGCATCAACAGCAAGCTGGCAAAGGGGGATACCTTCACCTGTCCGCAGTTTGTTGAGGATCAGCCGCTTTATCTTTCCAACCTCAGCCATCCCGGCATCCCGCTCTGCAACTATGTAGCAGGTCAGAATGGAGGAATCAAGTGGAATCTGGGGGGGTGATTCTGGACCTTCCTGAAACATAAAGACAAAAAACAAAAAGCTTGGAATCATGAATGCGATTCCAAGCTTTTTTCATTAATTTCATTGGGGGTTAGCCTCATGCAGCTAATTTCATAGAGGGTTAAGCCTCATGCTGTCTTACGCCCATACGAGCCTCTACTACGTTTACCACGTAGTCGCCGAGCTTCTCGCATTCCTGGATGATATCCATGTACATGGTACCGATGGCATAGGTGTAGAGATGGTTGTTTACATCGTTGATGTTCTGGCTCTTCAACTGGTTGCGATAGTTGTTGATCTCGTTCTCGATGTTGAAAGAGAGGTTGGCATCATTATCTACCTTATGACCCACCAGGGTGATGTTCATCTGGGTGAGGGCATTATCTGTAAGCTCCATCATCTGGTGCATGTGCTCATATTGAGAAGGAATGAAGTCTTCCTTGCCACGGATGCGGCGGTTGAGGGTGCGGGCTATGTTGAAACAGCTGTCGCCGATACTCTCAATCTCTGAAATCTCACGCAGCATGGCGCGGATCTTCGCCTTGGTCTCATCAGAAAGATGAGAATCGCTCACCTGGTCGAGATACTTCGCAATCTCAATCTCCATGTTGTCGGAGATTCCCTCGTATTTCTCGATGCGGGTATAGAGCTTGATGAACTTGTCGTCGTTGGTCTCGCCCAGGAGTTCCTTCACCATACCGAACATACGCTGGATGCGCTCGGCGAAACAGTGGATCTCCTTCTGAGCCTCCAATACTGAGATTTCCGGAGTCTTCATGATACCACTCTGGATGAAACGCAGACGGAAATCATCTTCGTCGGCATTCTTCTTAGGACGGATAATCTTGCATACCAGCTTCTCTATCTGTGGGATAAACCATACCAGGATAAAGGTGTTGGAGAGGTTGAACGTGGTATGGAAGGCGGCGAGCACGAACGACAGCTTCGCTGCATTGGCAACGAAGTGAGGATCATTCTTTTCCATGGCATCGTCGAAACCTACCCAGCCGCAAACCAGATGGATGAACGGACGGAATACGCAGAGTATCCACAGCACACCGAAGATGTTGAATACCATGTGCGCCATCGCCGCTCTTCGCGCCTGCGTGTTGGCGGTGAGTGCTGCCACGTTGGAAGTTACGGTGGTACCGATGTTCTCACCCATCACGAGCGCAATACCCTGATAGATAGGCAGTACGCCGGTAGAACAGAGAATCATCGTAATCGCCATGACGGCAGCCGAACTCTGCACACACATGGTCAGGATACTACCAATGATCAGAAAGGTGATGGTGGTCTGGAAGCTGTGGGGGTCGAAGCTGGAGAAGAACTCCAGAACCGGCTGGTTATGAGCCAGATCCATGTCGATACCGGTTTGGCGAAGTGTACCCAAGCCGAGGAACATAAAGGAGATACCGAAGATGAAGTCGCCTATGATCTTGCGCTTCTTGCTATAGATGAGGATGATGGCGATGAAGAACGCCAGCCACACAAAGTCGGTGATGTTGAATGAGAATCCTGCACTCATGATCCAGGCGGTGAGCGTGGTACCGATATTGGCACCCATGATAACTGAAATAGCCTGGGCAAGGGTGAGGAGACCGGCATTTACGAATGATACCGTCATCACCGTCGTAGCAGTAGAAGACTGTACGGCAGCCGTGATGAGCGTACCCGAGAGTATGCCCGTCAAACGATTGGTGGTCATAGTTCCTAACACATGGCGGAGCTGTGGTCCGGCCATCTTCTGCAAACTGTCGCTCATGGTCTTCATACCAAACATCAGTAAGGCGAGTGCTCCGATAAGCCTAAAAAATATCCAAATCGACATATTATAACTTAATTAATGTTGTCAAAATCATCAAGTTTACGTTTTTTTTCGTAACTTTACGCTCTGTAAGCAATGCTCCGCTTGAGGGCTTGCTCAGGCCCGGTGAACGTCCTCCTGGGAGGTCTTCGTTAGGCTGTAGATTATTAACTTTGTAACATAGTTTTAACACAAATGAAACAGAAGATACAAATCCGTTGCAAAAATAATAAAAAATCTCAGAAAGTCGAAATCGGAAGCACACTTTTTGATGTTTTTTCTTCATTTGACCTTAAAATGACCCATGGACCGGTGTCTGCGAGGGTAAATAACAAGGTGGAAGGCATGCATTACCGTGTTTATAACTCCAAGGATGTAGAATTCCTGGATATGAACTCTGCGTCGGGTTCACGTGCCTATACCCGGACGCTTTTCTTTGTACTGTGCAAGGCGGTGCAGGATATTTATCCGAATACGGATGTGGTCATCGATATTCCGGTATCCAACGGATTCTATGTGGATATCCGTCTGGGGCGCCCGGTAGTAGATGAGGATGTGAACATTCTCCGCCGCCGCATGCAGGAGATCATCGACTCCAAGATGCCGATACGCCGCTTCACGGTGCCTACCGAGGAGGCTATCGCCCTCTTCCAGGAAAAGGGCGATGTGGAGAAGGTGAAGCTTCTCAGGACTTCGGGTTCCATCTATACCACCTATTATAAAATAGGTGAATATGTGGATTATTATTATGGCACCCTGCTCACCAATACCTCCCAGCTCTATCTCTTCGGGTTGGAGAAGTACTATGATGGCATGTTGCTGCGCATCCCTTCGGTCAGCAACCCGGATGAGCTGGGCGAAATGACCCGGCAGGACAAGATGTTTGATATCTTCAAGGAGCATCATCGCTGGCAGGAAATCCTGGGTATCAGAACCGTGGGTGACTTCAACCAGGCTATCGATGCGGGACATGCTACGGATATCATCAATATCAGCGAAGCGCTGCAGGAGAAGAAGCTGGCGAAGATTGCCGAGGAGATTGCCAGCCGCAAAGGGGTGAAGCTGGTGCTGCTGGCGGGTCCGTCTTCTTCGGGCAAGACTACTTCCTGCAAGCGTCTGAGCATCCAGCTTGCCGTAAACGGATTGAAGCCTCTGCAGATTTCGCTCGATGATTACTTCGTGGATAGGGATAAGACCCCGAAGGATGAAAATGGTGATTTTGATTTTGAGAGCATCTATGCCCTGAACCTCGATTTGCTCAACGAGCAGTTTAATGCGCTCTTCCGTGGCGAGGAGGTGGAACTGCCGAAATACGATTTCCCTTCGGGCAAGAGTGTGAAGAGTGGAAAGAAGTTGAAGCTGGAGCCTAACAATGTTCTGGTGGTAGAGGGAATCCACGCCCTGAATCCGGAGCTTACGGCGCATGTTCCTGAAGAGCAGATCTTCCGTGTGTATGCTTCTGCGCTGACCACCATTCTGCTGGATAATCACAATTACATCCCTACAACGGACAACCGTCTGCTGCGCCGCATCATTCGCGACTATAAATATAGGGGTGTATCTGCCCAGGAAACCATCCGCCGCTGGCCATCGGTAAGATCCGGAGAGAACAAGTGGATCTTCCCATTCCAGGAGAATGCCGATGCCATGCTGAATACGGCGATGCTCTATGAGTTGTCGGTTCTCAAGATGCAGGCAGAACCGTTGCTCCAGCAGGTGCCGGAGAATTGTGAGGAATTTGCTGAGGCTTACCGCCTGCTGAAGTTCCTGAAGTATTTCAAGGGAATACCTTATAATAATCTGCCTCCAACCTCCCTCTTGCGAGAGTTCCTGGGTGGCAGCTCATTCCATTATTAGGTACTTGTGTTTTTTGCCTCACTATGGCACAATATTGCCCTTTACCAGGGCAATATCTTGCCGTGGTGAGGCAAGATTCGTTATGTCGTGAAGGAGTTTCGAAGATAAGCGCTACTGCTTCATTTTCTTGCGTATCAAGCGCCACTCTCGCTTTTACTCTTCACTCTTCACGTTTTGGGTATAAATTGCTGATATTCAATGAGTATTGTGGGTGAAGAGTAGGGGCTGACTCTTCACCACTCTTCACCACTCTTCACCCTGACTTTTTTTGAGGGCGAAATCATTTCAGGAACAACGTTTGGTCTTCAATGATGACCTGCTTCTGTCTTCAATGATGACCAGCTCCAGTCTTCAATGATGGCTGGGCTTACTGCGATAAGGTGAAGAGAGGTGAAGAGTGGTGAAGAGTGAAGCTTGACTCTTCACCTGTTTAATGTATTGATAATTAATGGATTAATGCCAAAGTGTGAAGAGTGAAGAGTAAAAGCGAAAGTGGCTTTCTGTGCAGCCGTTTTTCGCTTTAGAGCTTGTTTCCGTAGCAGAGGTCTCCGGCATCGCCGAAGCCAGGAATGATGTATTTGTGCTCGTTCAGTCCCTCGTCGATAGATGCACACCAGATGGTAGTCTTGTCTTCAGGGAAGGTCTTCTTGACATGCTCGATGCCCTGTGGAGCGGCAAGCACGCAGGCTACGTGGATGTGCTTAGGGGTTCCCTTGGTAAGGAGCGCCTTCATACCCATCTCCATGCTGATACCGGTGGCAAGCATAGGGTCTGCGATGATGAGTGTCTTGCCGGTAAGGTCTGGAGTTGCCAGATACTCGATATGAACCCCCACCTCGGTATGCTCCTTGTTGGTATATTCGCGATAGGCACTCACGAAAGCATTGCCGGAGTGGTCGAAGATATTGAGGAAACCCTCATGGAAAGGCAGGCCTGCACGGAAAATCGTACCGATGACAATCTTGTCGGTAGGGAAATTAACCTGGGCTACACCAAGAGGGGTAGTCACGTCTCTGTTCTCGTAATTGAGGGTCTTTGAAATCTCAAAAGCCTCATACTCGCCGATTCTCTTGATGTTGTTGCGGAAGAGGAGTCGGTTCTTTTGATACTCGCAGTCGCGCATCTCAGCCAGATAGCGGTTGATGATGCAGTTATGCTCGCTCAGATTATTAATTTTCATAAGTCGTAGTATTTATATTCTTGTTATTTCAATCGATGTTTATTCCTGCAGAAATCATCTGTCAAGATGCAGCAAAGGTGTTGCAAAGATAAGGCAAAATCCGGAAACCGCAAAATGTTTTCCGTTATTTTTTCCATCCGGCTTCTTCTGGTGCCATCCATGGGCTTTTATGTGCCTTCTGAACCCCTATATATATAAATAGGTGGAAAATGAATTTGGATGAAGCAGATTTGCGGCGAATATTTGCAAAGTCAATATGGCAAATTATAGATGAATGGGTCGATTTTTTAATTCTTTAACCTAAAAAGGCTTTAAAAAACAAGAATATTATCTAAGAATCTTTGCTATAAAACATATTTTTTGTAACTTTGCGGCGGTTTTGGAGAATGATGATTTCTTCTGTCAACCAAAGTAAAGAGAAATTATTCACAACTTAAATACATTTAAAATAAAATGGCAAAGTTTGATAAGTCAGTTTTAGCAAAGTACGGAATCACAGGTACAACTGAGGTTCTCTACAATCCTTCTTATGAGGTATTGTTCAATGAGGAGACTAAGGAAGGTCTCGAGGGTTTTGAGGTTGGTCAGGAGACTGAGCTCGGTGCAGTTAACGTAATGACTGGTATTTACACAGGTCGTTCTCCTAAAGACAAGTTCATCGTTGACGATGCTACATCTCACGACACTGTATGGTGGGATTCTGAGGAATATCACAACGATAACCACAAGGCTACTCCAGAGGCTTGGAATGCCGTTAAGGAGATCGCTAAGAAGGAGCTTTCTAACAAGAAGTTGTTCGTAGTAGATGGTTTCTGCGGTACACACAAGGATACACGTATGAAGGTACGTTTCATCGTTGAGGTAGCATGGCAGGCACACTTCGTAACAAATATGTTCATCCGTCCTCAGAACGAGGCTGAGTTCGATCAGGAGCCAGACTTCATCGTTTACAATGCTTCTAAGGCAAAGGTTGAGAACTGGAAGGAGTTGGGCCTCCACTCAGAGACAGCCGTTGTATTCAACGTAACTTCTAAGGAGCAGGTTATCATCAACACATGGTATGGTGGTGAGATGAAGAAGGGTATGTTCTCTATGATGAACTACTTCTTGCCATTGAAGGGTATGGCTTCTATGCACTGCTCTGCCAACACAGATATGAACGGTGAGAACACTGCTATCTTCTTCGGTCTTTCTGGTACAGGTAAGACTACATTGTCAACAGACCCTAAGCGTAAGTTGATCGGTGACGATGAGCACGGATGGGACGACGAGGGTGTGTTCAACTTCGAAGGTGGTTGCTACGCTAAGGTTATCAACCTCGACAAGGAGTCTGAGCCAGATATCTACGGTGCTATCACACGTGACGCTCTCCTCGAGAACGTAACTGTAGCTAAGGATGGTAAGATTGACTTCGCAGATAAGACTGTTACCGAGAATACTCGTGTATCTTATCCTATCTACCACATCAAGAACATCCAGCGTCCATTCTCTCAGGGTCCAGCTGCTAAGCAGGTTATCTTCCTCTCAGCAGATGCATTCGGTGTATTGCCACCAGTATCTATCTTGAACGCTGAGCAGACTAAGTATTACTTCCTCTCTGGCTTCACAGCTAAGTTGGCTGGTACAGAGCGCGGTATCACCGAGCCTACTCCAACATTCTCTGCTTGCTTCGGTCAGGCATTCTTGGAGTTGCACCCAACTAAGTACGCTGAGGAGTTGGTAAAGAAGATGCAGAAGTCTGGTGCTAAGGCATACTTGGTTAACACAGGTTGGAACGGTACAGGCAAGCGTATCTCTATCCGCGATACACGTGGTATCATCGACGCTATCCTCGACCACTCAATCGACGCAGCTCCTACAAAGACTATCCCATTCTTCAACTTCGTAGTTCCTACACAGTTGGAAGGTGTAGATCCTAAGATCCTCGATCCACGTGATACATACGCTGAGGCTTCTCAGTGGGAGGAGAAGGCTAAGGATTTGGCTGCTCGTTTCATCAAGAACTTCAAGAAGTATGAGACAAACGAGGCTGGTAAGGCTCTCGTTGCTGCTGGTCCACAGCTCTAATTCGACATTTCGAATTTATACTAAATATGAAATCCCGTCTCTCGCAAGAGAGGCGGGATTTCTTCGTTTTTACGCCTCGAAATCACTAAAAAACTTAAAAAATGCGCCTAAAATCAATAAATTGCATAATAATAAGGAGAAAAGGTCGAGTTTTTAAAGAATTCTCAGTAAATTTGCAGCTAAAAAGAAAAATTGGATAGAATGAAAAGTAAATTTTTAGCTTTTATAGCACTTGTTGCAGCTACTTTGTCGCTCTCTTCATGCTTGAGCAGCGACGAGACGGTAGTAGAATATACAAATGATACAGCCATCACGGGTTTCTCTTTGGGAAAGCTCGGTAGATACACGAAGACTACTGCAGGCAAGGATACTCTGATCGCTGATAAAGTGAATGGAGCTAACTATCATTTTTATATAGATCAGGCTAACCTCCAGATCTATAACGTAGATTCCTTGCCTACCAAGACAAGGACCGCTGCCGTATTGGCTACCATCAGCAGCAAGAACAGCAGCCCTATCTTCATCATGAACAAGAATTGCCCTGAGAAGATCGACTCGGCAAAGTATTATTCCAGCACCGATTCCATCGACTTCTCTCAGCCACGAATGGTTCGTGTATATAACAACTCGCTCAATGCCTACGTTACTTACAAAGTAGAGGTGAACGTGCATCAGCAGGAAGGCGATGAGTTCAACTGGCAAGCCAAGGCTCAGTTCAATGAGCAGCTCGCTGCACTCAGCGACTTGAAGGTGCTTGCCCTGGGAAGCCATATCTATGTATTCGGCAAGACCCTCGGGGGAATGAAGATATACAAGAGTGCTGCAAGCGATGGTAACAACTGGGCGGAGGTAACAGCCAACCAGACTTTCGCAGCTGTCGATTATCAGAACGCGGTGCAGATGGGCGATCAGCTCTACATCCTCTCTGATGGCAAGGTGTATGCTTCTGCCGATGCTGCAACCTGGAATCTGGTAGGCGAGGACAGCCAGCTCAAGCAGTTGGTAGGTGCCAGCAGCAAGTATCTTTATGCCTTCACCGCTACAGGTATCTCAGTGTCTAAGGACAATGGTGCAACCTGGGCTGCCCAGAAATTGGATGCAGCTTTCTCACTCCTGCCTACCCAGAACCTGAGCATGAATGTTTCTACCATCGCTTCTGTGAAGAATGTAGAGAATGTTCTCCTGCTCGGTACCCGTGATGCAAGCTATCGCGATACCATCGCTACGCTCTGGAATCATGTGGCTGATTACTCTGCCAATGCTCCAGAAAGCGCATGGAACTATATAGAATATGATTCTCTCCAGAGTGGCAAGATGCCAATGATGGATCAGGTGCTCGTCTGTGGTGCTGATTCTGGCTTCGTAGCTCTCGGAAGCAACGGCAAATGGTATAAGAGCAAGACTAACGGACTGACATGGGGTGTAGATTCACTCGTAACCATGCCAGCCGGATTCTCTGCTGCCACCCAGCGCTTCGGCTTCTGCCGCGACAAGGACAACTTCTACTGGGTAGTAAGAAACGGCAGCGTATGGAAGGGCCGCTTCAACAAGGATGGCTGGATCAAGGACCAGACTATCTTCGAATAAGACCCTCGGGAATCATATTCATATCGCGGAAGGTATAGACATGAGGAGAAACTTGTGTAAATGCTTGTTGCTGCCGGTCTTGTTCCTCTTGCCGTTGCAGGTGATGAGGGCACAGGACGATTACCAGTATCGTATGGAGATTGGTGCCGGCGTGGGACTGGTTGCCTACGAGGGCGACCTGAACGGCAATATCCTTGCCCACCAGCAGCCGATGGCAGCCATCGTGGGAAGATACAACTTCGATCCCTACAAGGATCTGCGGTTCAACCTGGGGCTGGGCAAGCTGAAAGGCTCTAACGACAAGGTGAAGACCGATTATCCCGGCCTGGATGGGAAAGCCTACTCCTTCAGCAATACCCTGGTGGATATGAGCCTCGTCTTCGAGTACAACTTCTGGCCCTACGGTACAGGCAGGGACTACAGAGGAGCCAGGAGGCTGGTGCCTTTCATCTTCGGAGGTCTGGGAGCCACCTTTGTGAAAGGAGATCAGAAGAATGTATTTACTGCCAACGTGCCTCTGGGCATCGGGGCGAAATACAAGATAAACGAACGGATGAACATAGGCGTAGATTGGAGCATCCATTTCTCGCTGAACGATGAACTGGATGGGGTGAAAGACCCTTATGGCATCAAGAGCAGCGGACTCTGGAAAAACCAGGACTGCTATTCCATGCTGCAAGTCTCGTTTACCTACAGCTTCAGCGCAAAGTGTAAAACGTGTAATAAAGAAGAATAAGAACTCTTAATTAAGAAAATAAGATATGAACAACTTGGATATGAACAGAATACCTGAGCACATCGCTATCATCATGGATGGCAATGGACGCTGGGCAACAGAAAGAGGTAAGGATCGCAGCTACGGCCACCAGGCTGGAGTTGACGCAGTGCGTTGCATTACATCAGAATGTACTCGCCTCGGTGTGAAGTACCTTACTCTCTATACTTTCTCTACTGAAAACTGGAATCGTCCTGCCGACGAGATTTCTGCCCTGATGGGACTGGTGCTGACTTCTCTGGAGGATGAGATCTTCATGAAGAACAATGTGCGGTTCCGCGTGATCGGCGACTTGAAGCGTCTGCCACAGGCTGTGCAGGACAAGTTGCAGGAGACCATGGACCATACCGCCAAGAACGATGCCATGACCATGGTGGTAGCCCTGAGCTACTCTTCTCGCTGGGAAATCATGAATGCGATGAAGAAAACCGTGAAGGAGGCTATGGAGAATGGCGCCAGCTATGAGGAGGTTGAGAAGATGCTTACCGAGGAGAACTTCGAGAAGCACCTGGAGACCAACTTCATGCCAGACCCAGAACTCCTGATCCGTACAGGTGGCGAGTTGCGTATCAGCAACTACCTGTTGTGGCAGATTGCCTATTCTGAGTTGTATTTCTGCGATACCTATTGGCCAGACTTCAACGAGGAGTGCCTGCACAAGGCTATCGAGAGCTACCAGTCGCGCCAGCGCCGTTTTGGCAAGACCGAGGCTCAGGTAGAAGCAGAGGAAGAGAAGTAAAAGGGGGAAAAAGGACGAAAAATAGATACTATATATATAATAAGGTATAAATGAACAAGCTAAGAAAGATTTTCATCCTGCTATTCGGCATCATGGCGAGTGTGCAGGTTATGGCACAGGACAAGATAGTACATCCAGATATCTCGTATGCCGGAACCCCTCGCACCTTGACCCTTGGAGGTATCAATGTGTCGGGTGTGGAAGGATACGAAGACTATGTGCTCACTGGTATCTCGGGCCTGACAGTGGGAGAAGAGATTGAAGTGCCAGGCGACGCTATTACCAATGCCGTCAAGCGCTATTGGAAACATGGACTTTTCTCTAAAGTCGCTATCGCTGCCGACTCTATCGTGGGTGAAAAACTTTATCTTCACATCTATCTCGCGGTAAGACCTCGTATCTCTGATATCCATTATGTGGGTTTGAAGAAAAGCGAGCGTGAGGATATGGAGCAGAAGCTCGGTATGGTCAAGGGTACTCAGGTAACACCTAACATGCTCGACCGTGCCAAGATCCTTGCCAAGAAATACTTCGATGACAAGGGCTTCAAGAATGCTGAAATCCTGATTAACCAGCGCGACGATGTGGCTAACAAGGGCCAGGTAATCCTGGACGTGATTGTAGATAAGAAACAGAAAATCAAGGTTCACCAGATTACCATCGACGGTAACGAGAAACTCTCGGACAGAAAGATCAAGGGTGGACTCTTCTCGAAGGGAGCCTTTGCCAAGACCCACGAGGCTGGCAAGTTTGCTACTTTCTTCAAATCGAAGAAGTTTACTCCTGAAAGATGGAAGGAAGACAAGCAGAAACTCATCGACAAATACTACGAGTATGGTTATCGTGATGCGCAGATCCTGGAAGACAGCGTAAGCAACTTCGACGAGAAGCACGTCAACGTATATGTCAAGGTAGATGAGGGTAAGCGCTACTTTATCCGCAATATCAACTGGGTGGGCAACACCGTATATGCTACCGACTATCTGAATGCCGTGCTCGGCATGAAGAAGGGCGATGTATATAACCAGAAACTCCTGGGCAAGCGATTGCAGGAAGATGAAGATGCTGTGGGCAACCTCTATTACAACAATGGTTACGTGTTCTCTAACATCAATCCTGCCGAAGTGAACATCGACGGCGATTCCATCGACCTGGAGATGCGCGTGACAGAGGGACCTCAGGCTTACCTGAGCCACGTACGTATCAACGGTAATACCCGTCTCTATGAGAACGTAGTACGCCGTGAGCTCCGTACCAAGCCAGGCGACCTCTTCTCTAAGGATGCCCTGATGCGTTCGGCTCGTGAGTTGGCTTCCATGGGTCACTTCGATGCAGAGAAGGTTTCACCAGATGTAAAGCCTAACTACGAGGATGGTACTGTGGATGTAAACTGGAACCTGGAGCAGAAGAGTAACGACCAGATTGAGTTCTCGCTCGGTTGGGGTCAGACGGGTGTCATCGGACGTGTGGGCTTGAAGCTCAACAACTTCTCTATGGCAAACCTCTTCAACAAGAACAAGGAGCATCGTGGTATCATGCCTATCGGTGACGGTGAGGTGCTGAGCATCGGTGCACAGACCAACGGTACCTACTACCAGAGCTACAACGTAAGCTACTCTACCAACTGGTTTGGCGGCAAGCGCCCTATCCAGTTCAGCGTAGGTGCATACTACAGTAAGAGTACAGACGTGTCAAGCAACTATTACAATAGTGCTTACATGAACAACTACATGAGCTACATGTATGGTTATGGTACGGGTTACTATAATAACTACGAGAATTATTACGATCCAGACAAGTACATCCAGATGGTGGGTGTGAGCCTCGGTTGGGGTAAGCGCCTCCGTTGGCCGGATGATTACTTCACCTTGTCTGTACAGTTGGCTTACCAGCGCTACATGATGAAGAACTGGAGCTATATGCTGATGACCAACGGTAATGCGAACAACTTGAACTTGACCATCGCATTGAACCGTACATCAACCGACAACCAGCTCTTCCCACGTCGTGGTTCAGAGTTTGAGGCAAGTGTGAACCTTACTCCACCATGGAGTGCGTTCGACAACAAGGATTACAAGAACCTCGCCAACAACTCCCAGTCTCCAACCTACTCTGCAGAGCAGCAGGAGAAATACCGCTGGATTGAGTATCACAAGTGGAAGTTCAAGGCAAAGACCTATACCGCACTTACAGAGGGTCAGAAGTGCTTCGTATTGATGACCCGTGTAGAACTCGGTTTGCTCGGTGCTTACAACAAGTACAAGAAGAGTCCATTCGAGACCTACTATGTGGGTGGTGATGGTATGAGTGGTTATTCTTCCTATTATGGTGAGGAAACCATCGGACTCCGTGGTTACGAGAACGGTTCCGTATCTTACGGCCGTACCACCGGTTACTATGCTTATGCATACGACCGCTTCTCATTGGAGCTTCGTTATCCATTCCTCCTGGGCAATACCACTATCTATGGTTTGACCTTCGTAGAGGCAGGTAACGCCTGGTATGATACCAAGGACTTCAACCCATTCAGCATGAAGCGCAGTGCCGGTGTCGGTGTGCGTATCTTCCTGCCAATGGTGGGTCTGATGGGTATTGACTGGGCTTACGGTTTCGACAAGGTATGGAACGGTAGCCAGTATAAGAAGGGTGGAAGTCAGTTCCACTTCATCTTGGGTCAGGAATTCTAAAGACGGATTTTATGAAGAAAATAGTATTGATGCTGATGATGGCTGTAGCAGCCATCTCAGCACATGCACAGAAATATGCATTGGTGGATATGGAGTACATCCTGCGCAATATCCCAGCTTATGAGCGTGCCAATGAACAGTTGAACCAGGTGAGCCGCAAGTGGCAGGCCGAGGTAGAGGCGCTCAATCTGGAAGCAAGCACCATGTACAAGAACTATCAGAACGAGGTAGTATTCCTCTCACAGGAGCAGAAGAAGGCCAAGCAGGACTCCATTATGCAGAAGGAGAAGGAAGCCAGCGACCTGAAGAAGAAATACTTCGGTGCCGAGGGAGAGCTTTACAAGAAGCGCGAGGCGCTGATGGGACCTATCCAGGAGGAGATTTACAATGCCGTGAAGGAGATTTCCAACCTGCGTGGCTACTCGCTTGTTCTCGACAGAGCCAGCAACAATGGAATCATTTTTGGTTCGCCAAAAATAGACATCAGCAACGAGGTACTCCAGAAATTAGGCTATTCTAACAAATAATAAGTGTTATTCCAGGAAATAATCTAGGTTATTTCAAGAAATAATTGTATATTTGCAGCCGATAAGAGAGGATGCGGCTGGAAAACACCGCCCTCGGCATAACCAATTAAGAATAATAATTAAAAAAGAATAAACAGAAATGAAAAAGCTTATTTTAATGTTGATGCTTTGCGCACCAATGACAATGATGGCACAGAAGTTCGGTAAGGTAAATACTCAGCAGATCATGCAGTCTTTGCCAGACGTAGCTAAGGCCAACGGCGAGTTGGAAGCTCTCCAGAAGCAGAAGGAGAACGACCTCAAGTCTATGCAGGATGAGTTCCAGCGCAAGGCAGACGAGTACCAGAAGGGCGCAAGCACAATGAATGCTACTGCCAAGCAGCAGAAGGAAACAGAATTGCAGGGTCTTCAGCAGAAGATTCAGCAGGCTTACCAGGATGGTCAGCAGGAGTTGCAGAAGAAGAGCAGTGAGCTCATGCAGCCTATCATCGCTAAGGTACGTACAGCTATCGAGGCTGTAGGTAAGGCTGGTAACTATACATACATCATGGAGGAAGGCACAGCTATCTATACTGGCGCCAACGTGGTAGATGTTACCAAGGAAGTACAGGCTAAGATCAAGTAATCAAACGTAAGTATTTCTATAAAAAGCTAAGGGCAGGCACAAGTGCCTGCCCTTATTTATCATCTAGTATATTCATATCATATATAAAAGGTATCACGCATTATGAAAAAGAATCTCCTATTTTTGGCGCTCGCTCTTGTTGCCCTCTCGGCTTCTGCACAGCAGAACCAGACTCCGGCGGAACAACCAGCAGCCATCGTTGCACAGCCAGCATTGCGATTTGGCTACTTCAGCTTTGAGCAGGTTTTTCATACCATGCCTGGTTATGCAATAGCCAAGCATAATATGGATGAACTCCGCGCAAAGTATGATGAGGAAACCAAGCGCGTGGAAACTGAGTTTAATACCAAGTATGAGGAATTCCTTGACGGTCAGCGCTCGTATGCCAAGACTATCCTGGAGAAGCGCCAGGCTGAACTGCGTGAATTGATGGAGAAGAACATCGCCTTCAAGGCTGAGGCTGCCAAACTCCTGAGTCAGGCAGAGACCGATGCGTATGCTCCTCTCAAGACCCAGATCAACGAGGCTGCCAAGCAGATTGGCAAGGAGAAGGGATTTGCCTTCATCATCAATACCGACAACAACGCCACACCTTATCTGAGTGAAGAAATGGGTGAGGATATTACAGCAGTGCTGGAGGAGAAACTGAAATGATTCTGCCATCTAATCCCGGACCTATCGGAATCTTTGATTCCGGATATGGTGGCTTGACCATCCTGCATGGCTTGCGCCAGATGTTGCCGCAGTATGACTATATGTATCTGGGCGACAATGCCCGTGCGCCGTACGGTTCGCGCTCCTTCGAGGTGGTGTATAAGTTTACCCGCCAGGCTGTGCTGAAGCTTTTTTCCATGGGTTGCCATCTGGTAATTCTGGGTTGCAATACGGCTTCGGCTAAGGCGCTGCGCTCTATCCAGCAGAGAGACATCCCGGAACTGGACCCTGACCGCCGCGTGCTGGGCATCATCCGTCCTACTGCCGAGGTGATAGGTACGCTGACCAAGAGTCGCCACGTGGGCATTCTTGCCACCGAGGGAACCATCAAGAGCGAGAGCTACAAGATGGAGATTGGCAAGCTCTGGCCGGATATCCAGGTAAGCGGAGTGGCTTGTCCGCTCTGGGCTGCTATCGTAGAGGCTAACGAGGCAGATAGTCCTGGTGCTGATTATTTCGTCAAGAAGCGCATCGACCAGTTGATGCGTATGGATGAGGATATCGATACCATCATCCTGGGTTGCACCCATTATCCACTGCTCATGAGCAGCATCGTGAAGAATCTTCCCGACGGCGTGAGAGTGGTGCCACAGGGACAGTATGTGGCCAACAGTCTGCAGGATTATCTGCAGCGACATCCGAATATGGAACAGATGGTGACAAAGGGTGGTAGCTGCAAGTATCTGACTACAGAAAGTGAGGAGAAATTCAAGGAGTCGGCGTTGATATTCCTGCATGAGCAGGTGGACGTTACACACGTGGACCTTGAATAGTTTATAATTAATAGTTTATAGTTAATAGTTATGCAAGAAACAAGACAAAACCGTATATCAAGACTGCTCCAGAAGGAGTTGAGTCTTATCTTCCAGTCACAGACCCGCATGATGCATGGTGTGATGGTAAGTGTTACTAAGGTAAGAGTAAGCCCGGATCTTAGCATCTGCACTGCTTACCTCAGCGTGTTCCCATCTGAAAAGGGTGAGGAGATTCTGAAGAATATCAATGCCAACGAGAAGACTATCCGCTTCGACCTGGGCAGAAAGGTGAGAAATCAGTTGCGCATCATTCCTGAGCTCCGTTTCTTCCTGGACGACAGCCTGGATTATCTGGAGCGCATTGATGAACTCTTGAAGAAGTAAAAAAGTAAAAAGACAAATGAATTTTCCATTCTTTATTGCTCGCAGGTATCTCTTTTCCAAGAAGAGTACACACGTTATCAATGTGATCAGCTCCATCTCTGTGATTGGTGTGGCTGTGGCAACGATGGCACTCGTCATCGTGCTGAGCGTATTTAATGGTTTCCACGACCTGGTGGCTACGCTCTTTACGAGCTTCGACCCGCAGTTGAAGGTGGTGCCGATGGAGGGAAAGACGGCGCCTGCCGATGACCCGATATTGACGCAGATACGTATGCTGCCACAGGTAGATGTGGCTACAGAAACCGTGGAAGACCAGGCGCTGGCAATCTATGACGACCGTCAGGCTATGGTGAGGATCAAGGGCGTGGACGACAACTTCTCTGAGTTGTCACATATCAACGACATCCTTTATGGTGATGGCAGTTTCTCGCTCCATGCTGCCAATCTGCAGTATGGAACCGTGGGTATCCGTCTGGCACAGACCTTGGGTATCGGGGCAAAATGGGATGGTTTTATGAAGATTTATGCTCCGCAGAAGGAGGGACAGTTGGATATGATGAATCCGGATGCCGGCTTCGTGGTTGATTCGCTGAATTCTCCGGGTGTGCTCTTCGCCGTCAAGCAGTCGAAATACGACAAGAATTATATCATCACTTCCATTGCCTTTGCGCGCAACCTCTTCGGTCAGCAGGGTATGCTCTCTGATCTGGAGATCCGCCTGAAGGAGGGTAGTGACCTGCAGGCAGTAAAGGCTGAGATGCAGAAGATTGCCGGCACCAAATATAAGGTGTTGGATAGATTTGAGCAGCAGGAAGATACTTTCAAAATCATGTCGATAGAGAAGCTGATGGCTTACATCTTCCTGACCTTTATCCTCGTAGTGGCATGTTTCAACATCATCGGTTCGCTCTCGATGCTCATCATCGACAAGAAGAACGATGTGGTGACGTTGCGGAATCTGGGTGCCAATGACAAGCAGATTACGCGTGTCTTCCTCTTCGAGGGAAGAATGATTGCAGTGATTGGTGCGGTGATTGGTATCGGATTGGGTCTGTTGCTCTGCTGGCTGCAGCAGCAGTATGGCTTCGTAAGACTGGGCGACTCCGAGGGCTCCTTCATCGTAAATGCCTATCCGGTTAGCGTTCACTATTCTGATGTAGCCATCATCTTTGTAACGGTTATCGCCGTAGGCTGGCTTGCCGTATGGTATCCGGTGAGAGCATTGAGTAAAAGACTTTTGAGTTAGAGGTAAGAGAGTGTGTCATAAGTCCTGATTATGGCAGCCGAGGACGGGCTGAAAGCCCAAAAGCTCCTAGCCCAGGGCAGCGCCCTGGGTAATGTTGGTAAAAAACGAAGTCGCCCTGAAAGGGCAAAAGCTTTCAATTTCAAAGCTTTTGCCCTTTCAGGGCGACTTTTTTGTATTTGTTCTAAAACCCAGGGTGCTGCCCTGGGCTAGGTGCTTCTGCCCTTTCAGGGCGTATTGGGTGTGACTTATGACACACCTTTTATTTCTTTCTGATGAGTGTCAAGCCATCGCGCAGCGGCAGGATGACTACTTCTACCCTAGGGTCGTTGGCAATCAGGTCATTGAATGCTCGGATGCCCTTGGTCTGATGGTCACGGTCGTAGGCAGGGTCGATGACGTGCCCGTCCCACAGCGTATTGTCTGCCAGAATATATCCGCCAGGATTCAGAATCTTCATCACCATCTCGTATGTCTCAATATAGGTGCGCTTGTCGCCATCCACGAAAGCCAGGTCAAACATCACCCCCAGTTTGGGTGCTTCTTCGTTGGCATCGCCAATACGGAAATCAATCTTGTCGGCAACATCCGAACCCTCAATCCAGGGACGGGTGAAATCCTCCATCTCGTCATTGATTTCGAAAGTATAGAGCTTGCCTCCTTCCTGCAATCCCTGAGCCAGACAGATGGCGCTGTAGCCACTGAAGGTTCCCACCTCAAGAATATTCTTGGGGCGAATCATCTGAACCAGCATCTTGAGTAATCTGCCCTGGATGTGACCACTCGCCATACGTCCGTGAATGGTATGGATATTGGTGGCACGGTAGAGGCGATAGAGGTAATCTCCCTCTGGCTCAATATGTTGGCAGATGTATTTGTCTATCAATTCTGTTTCGGTCATCTTACTCCCCGTTTTCCTTTTGTGATAAGATTCCTGCGATGGCAAGGTCGTAGGAAGCCAGACCGAAGCCACAGATGACTCCTAGGCAGGCGCAGGAGATGTAAGAGTGATGGCGGAACTCCTCGCGCTTGTGCACATTGGAGATATGTACCTCTACGCAAGGGCATTTCATGCTGCGAATGCAATCCTGCAAGGCAATGCTGGTGTGGGTGTAGGCACCCGCATTGAGCACTACGCCATCGTAGGTGAAGCCTACTTCCTGCAACTTGTTGATAAGCTCGCCCTCGATGTTGCTCTGATAGTATTCTATCTCTACATCAGGATATTTAGCCTTCAACTTAGGCAGATAGCTCTCGAAAGAATTGCTGCCATAAATGCCTGGCTCGCGAACGCCCAGGAGGTTCAAATTAGGACCATTGATAATCTGTATCTTCATAATCACATGATTTTTTAAGTCTGTATCATTAATTTTTTGTATCTTTGCAGATGCATAGGTTATCTATCTCATAGCTAACCCTGATGCAAAGGTAATAATAAAATTGGAAACTGACAAGAATTTAGATAAGAAAATGGCAAATGACATCATCAGGAATTATATGAGGTACCTCAAGCTGGAGCGAAACTATACGTATAATACGCTTGAGGCCTATCGCCACGACCTGGAATATCTCATAGAATATGCCCGCCAGAACGATGTGGCATTGGTGGATATGAAGCTGGAAAATCTGGAGAACTTCTCGGCAAGTCTTCACGACAAAGGCATCGTTGCCCGTTCGCAGGCTCGCATCCTCTGTGGTGTGCGTTCCTTCTACCGTTATCTGGTGACCGATGGCTATATCAAGGATGATCCTACCGAACTGTTGCCTTCGCCGCAGATAGGCGAACATTTGCCGGAATATCTCTCTGTAGAGGAGGTGGATATGCTGGAGGCTGCCGTCGATCTCTCGAAATGGGAAGGGCAGCGCAACAAGGCTATCATCGAAACTCTTTTCTCCTGCGGACTGCGTGTTACGGAACTGGTGAATCTCAAGATCAGTCAGATTTTTGAGGAGGATAAGTTTATCAGAGTTCTGGGAAAGGGACGGAAGGAGAGGCTGGTGCCTATCTCTGACAGGGCATTGAAGGAAATTCACCTGTGGTACATCGACCGCAATCTCATGAAGATCAAGCCCGGAGAGGAAGATTATGTCTTTCTGAACCGTAGAGGTGCCCATCTTACCCGTGTGATGATTCTCATCATGATCAAGAATGCGGCACAGGATGCGGGTATCAAGAAAACCATTTCGCCCCATACGCTGAGACACAGTTTTGCCACCGCTCTGCTCAAGGGTGGAGCCGACCTGAGAGTGATTCAGGCACTGCTGGGACACGAGGACATCGGAACCACGGAAATCTATACGCATATCGAAACTTCCGACCTCAGGGATGCCATCTTATACCATCATCCACGCAATATCAAGCATAGGGAAGAATAAATGGTTATGATTCAGCTACAAAAGGAGGATTATTCGGCTGTATTTGCTCTATTTTTCGGCTGAATATGGCAGAATCTGAAAAAAAATGCGTAACTTTGCAGCCGCAAAATAAAGAACATCAATTAATAACAGAAAATAAAGGAAAAATATGGCATATTTGTTTTCATCAGAATCAGTTTCTGAAGGACATCCAGATAAGGTGGCCGACCAGATTTCAGATGCTTTGCTCGATCAGTTCCTGGCATACGATGACCATGCTCACTGCGCTATCGAGAGCTTCTGTACTACTGGTCAGGTAGTAATCATGGGCGAGGTTCGCTCTAATGTATATGTTGACTTGCAGACTATCGCCCGCAAGACCATCAAGAAGATAGGTTATACCAAGAGCGAGTATCAGTTTGACGGTGACTCTTGTGGCGTGCTCACTGCCATCCACGAGCAGAGTGATGACATCAACCGCGGTGTAAGCCGTGAGGAGGATGAGAATCAGGGTGCTGGCGACCAGGGTATGATGTTCGGTTACGCTACAAACGAAACCGCTAACTACATGCCTGTATCACTCGACCTGGCACAGCTCATCATGCGTGTGCTTGCTGATATCCGCAAGGAGGGTAAGGTGATGACTTATCTCCGTCCAGACTCTAAGAGCCAGGTTACCATCGAGTACTCAGACGATAATATCCCACAGCGCATCGATACCATCGTGGTTTCTACCCAGCACGATGACTTCATCAAGAAGTCAAATGGCGAGGACGATGATGATGCCATGTTGGCAAAGATTCGTGAGGATGTAATCAATATCCTGATTCCAAGAGTAAAGACTCACTTGAGCGACAAGGTATTGGCTCTCTTCAACGACGACATCAAGTACTTCGTAAACCCTACAGGCAAGTTCGTGATTGGTGGCCCTCATGGAGATACAGGTCTTACCGGCCGTAAGATCATCGTAGATACATACGGTGGCAAGGGTGCTCACGGTGGTGGTGCCTTCTCTGGCAAGGATTCTAGTAAGGTGGACCGTTCTGCAGCTTATGCAACCCGTTACATTGCTAAGAACATGGTGGCTGCCGGCGTGGCAGACGAGATGTTGGTTCAGGTAAGTTACGCTATCGGCGTGGCAGAGCCTGTAAGCATCTACGTAAATACCTATGGCAGAAGCCATGTGAATATGACCGACAGCGAGATTGCCAAGAAGATTGCCGAGATGTTTGATCTCCGTCCAAAGGCTATCGAGCGCCAGTTGAAGTTGCGTCAGCCAATGTTCTTTGAAACTGCCGCATACGGACACATGGGACGTAAGAACGAGGTTGTGGAGAAGACCTTCACTAGCCGTTATCACGAAGCAAAGACCATGAAGGTAGAGCTCTTCACATGGGAGAAGCTCGACAAGGTAGATGAAATCAAGAAGGCTTTCGGTCTTTAAGGAACGAATAACAATAAGAGAGCGGTTTCTTAGGAAATCGATAGAAAAGAATGGTGCAGCAAGCAGATTCGATACATACAGGTCTGGAGATTGATGCTGAATCTCAGCAGCAATCTGTCCAGCAAAAACATAGCAGCCAACTCACACCTAAGCAGGTGCTGAGTTGGCTGCCTAAGAATGCGACCCCTGCCCAACAGGATTCCATGATCAGGGCGCACGTCAAACCCTGTGAGATTACTCACTGGAGCGGGATGCCCGATACCCTGCATCTGCCTGGACATAAGGCAGGCAAGAGTTTCAGAGATGTGAGCTTGCCACAATACTATCGTGAGTCGTTCTTCTCGAAGGACTCGCTCTTCCATCCTGAGCTAAGAGGTGGAAGACTGGGTGTGGCGGGTGATCCGGTGCCTTATACGGTGGCGGGCGACAACTTCATCACCTCGTTGCTGCTTTTGTGCTTTGTGTTGGCATGTATTGCATTTTCCAAGTCGAAGCATTTCGTTTTCCGCCAGGCAAAGGCCTTCTTCCGCGTTCCGCGAGAGGGTACTACTGTGATTACGGAGACGAGTTCGGAGGTTCGCTTCCAGTTCTTCTTTGTATTGCAGACCTGCCTGCTGGTGGCACTCGGATACTTCTTCTACTCGAAGGCATCCATCAGCGATACGTTTACCATCGAGCAGAATTGGGTAATCTGTATCTATGCCGGATATGTGATGAGCTATTGCCTGATCAAGGCTTTGCTCTATACCATAGTGGGTCTGGTATTCTTCGACAAGAAAAAAAATGAACAATGGCTCAAGGCGTATCTTTTCCTGTTATCCTGCGAGGGAGTACTGCTATTCCCGGTAGTTATGCTCCTGTCTTACTTCGACTTATCGCTCCAGGTAGCAGTGATATATACCATAATAGTACTCGTATTGGTGAAAATACTGTCATTTTATAAGAGTTATCTTATCTTTTTTAAAAGAAATGGCTTGTTTTTGCAGATAATTTTGTACTTTTGTGCCCTTGAAGTAGTACCTCTGTCTGCCCTCTGGGGTGGACTCGTATTAATCAGTCATTATTTGAAAATAAACTTTTAAGACAAGATGATTAAAAAAATTTTAGTTTCTCAGCCAAAACCGGCAAGTGAGAAATCTCCTTACTATGATATCGAGAAGGAGTACGGCGTAGAATGTGTGTTCCGCCCATTCTTTAAGGTTGAGGGACTTACAGCGAAAGAATTCCGTCAGCAGAAGATAAATCTGTTAGACTATACTGCGGTCGTTTTTACATCTCGCCATGCAGTGGACAATTACTTCAAATTAGCCAAGGAGATGCGTATTACCATTCCTGAGGATATGAAGTATTTCTGTGTTATTGAGACCATCGCACTCTATATCCAGAAGTATGTACAGTATCGTAAGCGCAAGGTCTTCTTCGGTGATACTGGTAAGATCGACGGATTGATGGCACAGATGAGTCGTCATAAAGGAGAGAAATATCTCGTTCCACTGAGTAGTGTGCACAATGATGATGTGAAGAACCTTCTCGACGAGAAGAAGCTGAATCATACTGAGTGCGTGATGTATCGCACGGTAAGCAATGACTTCACAGAGGAAGAAATCAAGTCGTTCGACTATGATATGATGATTTTCTTCAGTCCTACAGGAGTAAAAGCCCTGAAGAAGAACTTCCCTAAGTTTGAGCAGGGCAAGATTGCTCTCGGTGCTTTCGGTCCGGCAACCATGAAGACTGTAACTGACGAAGGTCTTCGCATTGACTTGGAGGCTCCTACCAAGGAGTTCCCTTCCATGACTGGAGCGCTGAAGGATTATCTGAAGCGAAACAATAAATAAGAAACTATATGATGTTGACAGAAACAGATAACACTTTCGGAAAGAGAGAGCACCTATGCAAGCAGACGCTCATAGACCAGCTCTTTAGCGGTAAAGCCCATGCTATGACGGCTTGGCCCTTGAAGATGGTGTATCTTGTTGTTGACAAGACTGATGAGCAGAGTGCTTCTGTAGAACTGATGGTAAGCGTGTCGAAGCGATTCTTCAAGAGAGCCGTGAAGCGCAATCGGGTGAAAAGACAGATCCGTGAAGCTTACCGCACCCAGAAGCATGAGCTGATGGAGCGTATGGCACAGATGCCCGACAAGCAGCTGCTGCTTGCCGTCATCTGGCAGGATGGCAAACTGCACGATTCGGCTGAGCTGAATGCCAAGATGAACAAGAACCTGCAACGATTGGTAGAGAAACTATGAAGTATCTGCATATCGTCTGGCATGGAATCGTAAAAGTACTGACCTGGCTGTTGGTACTTCCTATCCTGTTCTATCAGAAGTGCATCACTCCCTATACACCGCCATCATGCCGCTTTCAGCCAACCTGCTCTGAATATGCCAGGCAAGCCATACGGAAGCATGGACCTTTCAAGGGGCTGGCTTTGGCAATATGGCGTATCTTGAGATGCAACCCTTGGGGTGGTTCGGGCTATGATCCCGTGCCGTAAGTTTCCGGCTGTTTCGCTGGGCCCCTTATACATATTATATAATATATAAAGAAATCACATTCGATGGCAAAAAATTTTGTTGAAGAATTGAAATGGCGTGGTATGCTGGCACAGATTATGCCAGGTACTGAGGAATACCTTAACACCCACATGGTGTCTGCCTATCTCGGAACAGACCCTACTGCAGACTCTCTGCACATCGGTCACCTTTGCGGTATCATGATGTTGCGTCACTTGCAGCGTTGTGGCCATAAGCCTTATCTCCTCGTGGGAGGTGCTACAGGTATGATTGGCGACCCTTCTGGCAAGAGCCAGGAGCGTAATCTGCTCGACTCTGAGACTCTCTATCATAACCAGGAAGCTATCAAGAAGCAGGTATCTAAGTTCCTCGACTTCGATGGCAATGAGCCTAACAAGGCTGAGTTGGTTAACAACTACGACTGGATGAAGGACTTCACCTTCCTCGACTTTGCGCGCGTGGTAGGTAAGCACATCACAGTTAACTATATGATGGCGAAGGATAGCGTGCAGAAGCGCTTGAACGGTGAGGCTCGTGACGGTTTGTCTTTCACAGAGTTCACCTATCAGTTGCTCCAGGGCTACGACTTCCTATATCAGTATGAGAAGTATGGCGTACGCCTCCAGTTGGGTGGTAACGACCAGTGGGGTAACATGACTACCGGTACTGAGTTGATTCACCGTACATTGGGTAACGATGCAGAGTGCTTCTGCCTCACTTGTCCTTTGATTACTAAGGCAGACGGCAAGAAGTTCGGTAAGACAGAGAGCGGTAACATCTGGTTGGATCGCAACCGCACAACTCCTTATGCTTTCTACCAGTTCTGGTTGAACGTAAGCGATGATGATGCTGAGAAGTATATCAAGATCTTCACCGACCTCGACAAGGAGACTATCGATGCCCTCGTAGAAGAGCACAAGCAGGATCCTGGTCGCCGTGTACTCCAGAAGCGTCTGGCTGAGGAGGTTACCGTAATGGTTCACTCACAGGAGGACTTGGATATGGCTATCGCAGCCAGCAACATCCTCTTCGGTAAGGCTACCAAGGAGAATCTGGCACAGCTCGATGAGGCTACATTGAACGATGTATTCGCCAATGTTCCTCACTACGACCTCGACAAGAACCTGCTCGGTGGTACAGCCGTAGATCTCTTCAATCAGGAGGGTATGCAGATCTTCCCAAGCAAGAGCGAGATGCGCAAGCTCGTTAAGGGTGGTGGCGTTTCACTCAACAAGGAGAAACTCGCTGCTTTCGACCAGGTTGTAACTGCTGATGACCTGATTGACGGCAAGTATCTTTTGGTTCAGAAAGGTAAGAAGAACTACTTCTTGATTACCGTTAAGTAATCGTTAAAAGTATTGAAAATATTTGGTAGTGGAGAAAAAATCCACTACCTTTGCATCCGATTTGCTTGTCCTATGGTGTAATGGTAGCACTACAGTTTTTGGTTCTGTCAGTGGTGGTTCGAATCCGCCTGGGACAACAGATTATGAAATAACCCTTCAGGTCTTTGCGGATTTGAAGGGTTATTTTGTTATAGTAAGAGTTTAGTTTAGGTAGAGAAGGTTTATGCAAGAGATAGACTTGATATTTCAGCACTATTATCGTCCGCTATGTCTTTATGCCACTCATTATCTGCATGATATCGATGAGGCTGAAGACGTAGTGCAGGATTGTTTTGTGAAATTGATAAGTAGGAACATCATGCCGGAAAACATCAAGGCTTTCTTATATACCTCTGTACGCAATGCCTGCATCGACCGTTTGCGCCGCCAGTCTCCGATAGATACGGAGATTTCTCCTTCTGACTTGAGCGGCACAATTTCTGATGACCAGGCACAGGAAAGTTCTTTCCGGGAGGCAGAACTGTGGACGGCTATCGAGCTATTGCCCGAACGATGCAGGGAAATCTTCCTCATGAGCAAGCGTGATGGCATGACTTATCGGGAGATTGCCGAAGAACTCAACCTGTCGCAAAAGACCGTAGAACATCAGATTTCCAAGGCTTTAAAGACCTTACGAGGCAAGAAAGATGATTTTCTTGCAGATTTTTTCTATATTTTACCTTTCATCCATGGGGGTATTCTGTAATTCTTGCGTTATAGCAATAAAAGAATGAATAAAAGTACAGTTATGAAAGGTAAAGAGATTATTTTTGCGCTCTCAATTCTAGCCTTGCCAGCTCCAACGTTGGCAGGCACGTCGAAGATGATGGTGGAGGCTCAGACTTCTACCACCATCCGTCAGCAGATGGATTGGCTGCACCGCATCAGGAAAATCAACTTCGTCTATGATTCATCGCTTGATGGGGAATTGAACAGCAAGTATCATGGACCAGACATCCAGCATCTTTCGGTGAAGAAGGCACTGAAGGCGCTTTTCGAGAAAACTCATATTCTATATAATATCAATGCGAACTATGTGATATTGAAGCGAAAACCCGTACAACAAATATCAACATCTTACACGAATATAGATCACAAAGTTCAGCAGGTTCAGCGTCGCCATACTCTCAGCGGATACGTCCGTGACGAGAGTGGCGAATCGCTGATTAATGCCACCATCTATGATCTGACGGATGGCATCGGTACAACCACCAATGAATATGGTTTCTTCTCGCTTACCCTGCCCGAGGGCGAGCATCAGCTTCGCTTTTCGTATGTGGGCTATGCCGACAAGGTAGAGAAACTGAATCTCTCGAAAGATATGCATCATAATATGGCACTCCGTGTTGATGGTAAATTGCCTGAGGTGGTGGTAGATGGCGACTTGAACTCTCCTCTTCTGACCACACAAACCGGCAAGCGCTCCTTTTCGAACAAGGATATCAAGACAGAGTTTGCCCTGATGTCTTCACCGGATGTGGTGAAGACCCTGCAGCGTGTGAGTGGTGTGGCAGAAGGACAGGAGTTGGCAAGCGGACTCTATGTGCATGGCGGCAATGGCGATGAGAATCTTTTTCTGATTGATGGTACTCCGCTTTATAATACGAATCATGCGCTGGGTCTTTTCTCCAGTTTCAATGCCGATGTGGTGAAAAACGTGGATTTCTACAAGAGCGGCTTTCCTGCACGATATGGTGGAAGATTGTCGTCGGTGGTGGATGTGCGTACTGCCGATGGAAACATGAATCAGTTTCATGGTGCCTATCGCATCGGACTGCTCGATGCCAGTGTACAGTTTGAGGGACCTATCCAGAAAGGCAAGACCTCTTATAATATAGGTATGCGCCGTTCCTGGTTGGATTTGCTGTCCCGTCCCCTGACCAAGGCTTTCTCTGATCCGGATGAGAAACTTTCGATAGGTTATTACTTCATGGACCTGAATGCCAAGGTAACCCATCGCTTCAACGACCGTTCGAAAATAGACTTGAGTCTCTATCACGGAAAAGACAGTTGGGACGTGACGGATGATATGGATGATAGCAAGGGGGATTGGTACCATGAAGGTGATTCATATAATAAGGAATTAACGAAGACGCAGCTCAACTGGGGAAACTTCAATGTGGCTTTGAACTGGAATTATCTGTTCTCACCGAAGCTCTTTGCTAACTTCACGGCTGTATATTCCCATAACCGTTCCAAACTTTACTCCCTGGATGATGACAGGGAAATCTATCCACAAACCAAGAATGAAAGGGTGTGGAGTCATTTGGAGCATGGCTATACTTCTACTATCTATGATGCCGGATATCGCACGGCATTCGATTACCGTCCGAATCCACGTCATCATATCCGTTTCGGTCATGACTACACGATGCATCTCTTCCGTCCACAGACAGTGATGCAGCTTGACTATATGGGAGGTGGAAGTGGTGCTGAGATGGATACCATCCGTGTGAATAGTACCAATAGGCATGTGTCTCATGAATGGTCGGCGTATGCGGAGGATGAAATCTGTCTCAGTGATAAATGGAGCCTGGATGCTGGTTTCCATCTGGGATTGTTTCATATCAGCGATAAGAACTTCTTCAATATAGACCCTCGCTTCGCACTGAAATACCAGTGGAGTCATGCGGTATCGCTGAAGGCTTCTTTCACGCAGATGACTCAGTATGTGCATAAGATATCCAACAGTTATCTGGATTTGCCTACTGATTATTGGGTGCCAACCACCAAGGACTTGAAACCGATGCGTTCTTATCAGATAGCGGCAGGCATCTATGCGCAGCCGAATCGCCACTGGATTTTATCGCTCGAAGGCTATTACAAGCTCTCAAAGCATCTTCTGCAATACAGCAGTTGGCTGGGAATCGAACCTCCGGCAGAGAATTGGGATAGTCAGGTGATGGATGGCAAGGGATTGTTCTATGGTTTGGAGGCAGATGCCACTTACCGTACCAATCACCTGACCTTGAGCGGTTCCTATACACTCTCCTGGAACAAGCGGAAGTATGATGAATTCTATCAGGACTGGTATTACGACAAGTATGACAATCGCCATAAGTTGAACCTTTCCTTGAGATATGATTTCAACAGGAAGGTGAGCTGCTATGCGGTGTGGAGTTATCATTCCGGCAATTATGCCACTGTTCCGACTCAGATAGCGGCACTGCCTGGTTTACCGGATGGTGGCAATCAATATCCTGGCGGTTGGTGGGATTCGGCATCTTTTGTCTATGCCATCCCCAACAACCTGACCTTGCCGGCTTATCATCGTCTGGACTTGGGCTTTGATTTCCATCATGTTACCAAGCATGGACATGAGCGCATCTGGAACTTGAGCATCTACAATGCATATTGTCACCTGAACTCGATGTATGTCAAGGTGGATTACGATGAGAAAACAAAGCGGTTTACGGCAAAGAACAAGGGATTTGTCCCAATCATTCCTTCGTTCAGCTATACCATCAAGTTCTAATGAATAGCATGGTGAATAGTAGATGTAGATTTATGTAAAGATAAAAAGAGATAAAAATGAAAACAATGATATATAGGGCATTTAGCTTCATGCTTTTATGTTTGGCGTTGGTTTCCTGCAAGGATGATTTTGATATTCAAAAGCTGCAGGATCATCCCCGACTGGTGGTTTATTGCTTTCCTACCGAAGGTGATACCACGCTCGTTAGTGTTGCTAAGAGCCTGCCTGTAGCATCCGTGAAGGGGAATGTTGATACCTTATCCCGCGAAAAGGTAGATGCACATATTATATATAAGGTTAATGGGGTGGAGCAAACGGTGAAACGCATCGCAAACGAGGAAGAGGCTCAACTCTTTACCAGAAGCACAAACTCCGATGTTCTTTCACAACTGGTAGGCCAGTATTATGTGGTAGGCAAGCAGAATGCTGGAGATCAAATCAGTCTCCAGGTTTCTGCTCAGGATTTCTCATCTGTTTCAGCATCTACTTATATCCCAGAGAAGGTAGAAGTGGAGTTGGGTGATGTTAAATTGGAAATGAAATCATCGGATGGTTATAACCCGATAACGATTGATAGGGTAGAAGCCGTTTTCCATGATAATCCTTCTTCGGAAGATTATTATTCGGTGAAGCTCAGATTACTGAATCAAGAAATGGACCGTGATCTGGGGCTGCTGACAGACAATGAACCCTTGTTGAACAAGAAGTCGAAGCTGGATGATGATTTCGGTATGGATGATTATGAGTATTTTGGTAATGCCTACATCTTCAATGACCGTACGATAAATGGCAAGACCTATACACTTCATCTGGATACATACTCTAATTCATATTATCAGTCATTTTATAGTTTTTCTTATGTAGTAGATTTATACAAGGTAACTCCTGAATATTATCGGTTTCTCAAGAGTATCAACGATGCGCAGAGCAACAGTTGGGCAGATGTGGGCTTGATGCAGGTTACGCCTACCTATTCGAATGTAAAAGGAGGCTTCGGAGTGGTGGCTGGCTACAATATAAGTTCTGTTTCGAAATACTTCTATAAATAACGAAGATAATGGAGGAATATATACCAAATAAAAAAGGTGAGGAGTATGAAAAGAAGTCTTTTTATCATTTTAGGTACCTTGTGCTTTGCCATTGCCGGCAAGGCACAAGGTTCTAATGTTTCTGTTCAGAAGAAGAATACGGGTTATCGTATCTTGAATGATACCGTGGAAGCGGTGAAGGATTCTATGACTTTTGAACAGCGTGTAGAGATGATCAATCGCATGAAGCTAAAGCAGGATACCAAACTGCTGCGCTATGTGGCAGGTATTACGGGCGGACTTTGTGATGCCAATGAAAGTAGCTACATGGTTGAGTTGACATTTGCCTATTATCCCTTGACCTATGCCGGTGTTTCCTGTGGAATAGAATGGAACGACAACCACGGGGATAGACCCTTGATAGAACGTTATGAGGATGATGAATATGATCCGAAGAGGGTGATAAAAATCAACCTGACACCAGGTTTGGCTTTTCGTACTCCTACCTTGTGGTTGAGCAAGCGTCGTACTGCGGGCTTGATGCTGCATTGCGAGCCGGGACTCTGCATCACGCCATTTTATAATGATAGGGTATCTTTTACCGAAATCAAGGATGCACAAGGTGTGGGGCATCCTGCATCTTATGAAGATGAGCTTTATGGTAATGCAACTATCCGAACCGTCAGTAATCATGGCGGAAAATGGCTGGCTTGGCGCATCAAGTCGGCTTTGACCTTCCGTTCGGGCGACGTGTTTCTGTCTTTGGGATGGCTGACCAGCAACTTCAATATCGAAAATTGTAGAAACAATATCCGCTATACGAAGGGTAAGCGATATAATGGCATCGAGAAGTATAAGCATACCAATACGCTCTTTGCATCTATTACAGGACAATTTTAAACGAAGAAAGGGATTCTATGATGAAGATCAACAAGAACGAACAGGAATTTGTGCTGAAGTATTTTCAGCCGGGCAAGCTGGATACCCGGAAGGCTTTGCGGAAAGTGAAGGCTCGGGTTGGCATTGCTGATGAAGAAGTTTCGCATGCTGCAACTGTATCTTTACGCATGCGTCGCATCCGCTGGATAGCTGTAGCTGCATCTATTCTGGTACTTTTCACCATAGGAGCTTATACGCTTTTGCAGCCAAAGACGGTGACGCTTTCTGCCGAATCAGAAGTAGTGGCGTATCATCTGCCTGATGGAACGAAGGTGTCATTGATGCCTCATTCTTCTCTTTCCTATCAGGAAGATGATTGCAGAAAGGTGGAGATGAAGGGCTGCATCTATTATCAGGTGAAGCATGATGAACAGCATCCTTTCGATGTGGTAGGAGAGCATGGACACGTAAGAGTGCTCGGTACCCAGTTTATGGTGGATGAAAGAATGGATGCTCCCGAAGTGATGGTAACCGGCGGAAAAGTGCTTTTCACGGCTCGCCATTCTGCTGAAGGCGTTTTCCTGACCAAGGGCAAGCGAGCCCGTTTGCTGAAAGGTGCTGCCCAGCCTGAGTTGTTGGCAGATTATGATATCAACGATGTGGCATGGGCTACGCATCGTCTGCATTTCGACAATACTCCATTATCCGAAGTATTGGAGGAACTTTCTAAATTGTCAGGCATGAGATATACGGCTTCTGATGAGAACAAGCGTCTGACGGGTGATTTTGATGTGGATTCCATCCCACAGGTTATCCAGGTGATAGAAGAGACATTGGGTGTTCAGATACGATAAGTGTGTGAATAAAGCATCGTAAAAAGGCCAGCCAAAATAATATCATACAATAAAAGGGCATTCCGAGAGGAATGCCCTTTTATGTCGAAAATAATCTTAACAATTATTTGTTGAGTGCATCAGCGAGCTCAGCACCAGCCTTAAACTTAGCCACCTTCTTAGCTGCAATCTGGATCTTCTCCTTGGTTGCTGGGTTGATACCCTCGCGAGCAGGACGCTCGTTTACGCTGAAGGTACCGAAGCCTACCAACTGGATTTTGTCACCTGCGATGAGAGCCTCCTTCAACGCATTAGTAGTTGCGTCAAGAGCTGCCTTAGCCTGTGCCTTTGTGATCTCTGCACCTGCTGCAATCTTGTCGATCAATTCTGTCTTGTTCATAATTATACGTTATTAAATGATTAGTAATTTCTATCAATTATCGATTTTGCTTACAAATATAGTCTTTTCCTTTGAAAGTTCAAATAAAAAAAGCAGAAAAGTGATGAAAATAGTGAAATTTTATTGTAATCTACTCATTTTTTGGTGATTTCACGGATATTTTTAGTAATTTTGCCACCAAATTTCAAATTTTAATAAGATCATTAATAGTTAAGGCAAAAATTGTTATGCGCAATATTCCAATAGTTACAAAGAATCTGCTGATAGTGAATGTGGTGGCCTTTCTGGCTTGCCTGGTCATGGGAAAGAACGGAACCGATGGGTATGTTCTCAATGATATCTTGGGACTTCATTTCTTCATGGCTTCCGATTTTCATATTTATCAGTTGTTTACGTATATGTTCATGCATGGTGGTTTCGAGCATATTCTCTTTAATATGTTCGCCCTTTGGATGTTCGGATGTGTCGTAGAGAGAGTCTGGGGACCGAAGAAGTTCCTTTTTTATTACATAGCCTGCGGCGTAGGTGCCGGCCTCTTTCAGGAAGCAGCTCAGTATGTTACCTATATCGTCAAGGATATGTCTGCCTATGAGTTCGTGGTAAGTGGTGAGGGTGCCCGTATGGCTATGGGTGATTATCTCAACATGTGGACAACGGTAGGTGCATCGGGTGCCATCTATGCCATCCTGCTTGCATTCGGAATGATTTATCCTAATGAGCGAATATTCATCTTCCCGTTGCCTGTACCTATCAAGGCGAAGTATTTCGTGATTGGCTATGCAGCCATCGAGCTCTTCTCTGCCTTGGCTACCCGTGGCGATGGTGTGGCACATATTGCCCATCTCGGTGGTATGGTATTCGGTTTCTTCATGATCCGTTACTGGCGTAAGCAGATGGATGGAGGTTATCATAACTCTTCTGCTGCCGATTCTTTCGATAAGTTACGTAATATGTTTGGGGGTAGAAACAAGAAGACCAAGCAACGTTTCGATTATACCCGCAATGAGAACTATACCCGCAACGATAATTATAGCCGTAATGATACCTATACCACAGATTTCCAGCGTACAGATGAAGCCGAAGAGCGCAAGAAGGCTGCACAGAAGGAGATTGACCGTATCTTGGATAAGATACGCAAGAGTGGTTATGACAGTCTGACCCGAGAAGAGAAACAGACTCTTTTTGACCAGAGTAACAGATAGCGTCATGTTGAATGGATTAAGGGATTTTACGGTCAAGATGGTGGCAGGAGCCAATGTGGCTACTGTTGTCTTTATGTTATTGGTGGGATATTCTGATCTGCTGAATCCGGAACGTTTTCCCGCATTCTGCAATGCAGGACTACTTTTTCCGGTCTTTCTTTCCCTCAATCTTGGCTTTCTGATATTCTGGGTCGTCTTCCGTGCCAGGTATGTTCTCATTCCTTTGTTGGGCTTTCTGGTCAGCTTCGTACCTGTCCGGCAGTATATGCCGGTCAATATGAAGGGAGATGCTCCGAAGGGAAGCATCAAGGTTCTGTCGTACAATACCTGGGGATTCGGAAACCAGACGGAAGATGAGGATGGAGTGAATATCTGCCTGTCTTATCTGTTGGAACAGAATGCTGATATTGTTTGTTTGCAGGAAGCGCAGCCTACCGGCAGGAATGCAGAGCAGATAGACAGTATGCTGAAGCCGATTTATGCTTATCAGGACGTTACGGTTCATCCCCATGGCGGAAACGCCTTGATGCTGCTGAGTAAATATCCTATCCTTTCCAAGGAACTGATTCCCTATGAATCGCAGGGGAATATGAGTGTGGCTTACCGTTTGAAAATCAACGATAAGCCAGTTCTGCTTATCAATAATCATCTGGAGACAACGGGTTTGAGCAAGGAAGACCGTCAGCAGTTCAAGAAACTGGTTGTAGGCAAACTGCAGGTAGATACTGCCGAGCAGACCTCCAAGCTTCTGGTGGTGAAGTTGGCAGAGGCAACGAAGAAGCGTGCACCCCAAGCCGAAGCGGTGGCGAGATACATCAGGGAGCATCGGGGGATGAGCACAATCCTTTGCGGTGACTTCAATGACGGACCGATCTCTTACGTGCATCGCACGATAGCTAAGAATCTGGTAGATTGCTATGTAGAAAGTGGAAACGGACCGGGAATCAGCTATCATCGTGGTGGATTTTTCGTACGGATAGACAATATCATGTGTTCTGAGGATTGGGAGCCTTATGAGTGCAAAGTAGATGATAAAATAGCGGTTTCAGACCATTATCCTATCATCTGTAAGCTAAAAAAGCGCCCAAAAAAGCAAAAATAAGGCAAATTATTCTTATATAAGAAAAAAAATGCGTATTTTTGCACGTCATTATATATGTAATGATGAATTATAAAGCTGAAAATAAATAAATTAATAACAATAAAATAGAAATGCAAAACAAAGGAATTGTAATTTGTGTAGCCGTCTTACTGACTCTCGCAAGTATCTTCTATTTGTCATTCTCGTTTGCCACACGTTACTATGACAGCGAGGCTGCAAAGATCAAAGACCCTATTGCTCAGCAGGATTATAAGGATTCTGTAAAGTACCTGGGTGTTTATTCTTACCAGAACTGCTTGGAGACCCAGATTGGTCTTGGACTTGACCTGAAGGGCGGTATGAATGTAATTCTTGAGATTTCTGTACCTGATGTAATTGAAAACCTTGCCGATCACAAGACCGACGCTGGTTTTACCAATGCCATGAAGGAAGCCAGAGCTCAGGAAGAAGCTAACGGTGGTGACTTCGTGTCACTTTTCATTAACGCTTATCACAAGAGCGCACCTGGTCATAAACTCGCAGAGGTATTTGCTACCCAGCAGTTGCAGGGCAAGGTTTCTCCTCAGAGCAGCGATGCAGAGGTAGAGAAGGCTATCCGCTCTTCTGTACAGGATGCTATCGACAACTCTTTCAACGTTGTCCGCACCCGTATTGATAAGTTCGGTGTTGTACAGCCTAACATCCAGAAGTTGGAAGGTCAGCAGGGCCGTATCATGGTAGAAATGCCAGGTATCAGCCAGCCAGAGCGTATGCGTAAGATGCTTCAGGGTAGTGCTAACCTTGAGTTCTGGGAGACATATAACTCTGAGGAAATCGCTCCTTATCTCCAGCAGCTCGACACTCGTATTGCCAATGGCGATAACGGTGAGGAGAAGAATGATACCGTCGCTGCAGATTCTGCTGCCGCTAAGAAGAAAGTAGCTAAGGCCGAGCCTAAGAAGGCAGAAACTAAGTTCTCTATCAAGAAGAAGGATGATGCTGCCAGCAAGGTAGGCGAGGATGCTCAGAATGCTGCTGCCATCAAGGCTCACCCACTGTTGGCTCGTTTGCAGCTTGGTGGAGGTTTGAGTACAGTTGGTTATGCCAGCGTTCGCGATACAGCTGCTATCAACAAGATTATCTATTCTGCAGTGGCTAAGCGCCTGCTGCCTTCAGACTTGCGTTTGCTCTGGAGTGCACAGCCTGCTGACAATATCAAGATGAAGAACATCTATGAGCTTCACGCTTTGAAGGTGACAACTACTACAGGTCGTGCTCCATTGGAGGGTGATGTTATCACAGACGCTAAGGATGAATTCGACCAGATGGGTTCTCCTGTTGTAAGCATGAAGATGAATACAGAGGGTGCCCGCAAGTGGGCTCAGATGACCAAGGCTAACGTGGGCAAGGCTATCGCTATCGTTCTGGATGGTGTAGTATATTCTGCTCCTCGTGTAAACGGTGAGATTGATGGTGGTAACTCTCAGATTTCCGGTAACTTCACTATCGAAATGACCAAGGACTTGGCTAATACATTGATGTCTGGTCGTATGCCAGCTCCTGCACGTATCGTTCAGGAGGAGGTTGTAGGTCCTACTCTCGGTGCACAGTCTATCCAGATGGGTATCATCTCATTCGTTGTTGCTTTCGTACTCCTGATGGTTTACATGGTGATGATGTACAACATCGTTCCTGGTATGATGGCTAACTTGGCATTGCTCGTCAATGTATTCTTCACACTCGGTATTCTGACGTCATTCCAGGCTGCCCTGACATTGCCGGGTCTTGCCGGTATGGTCTTGTCTCTGGGTACTGCCGTGGATGCTAACGTGCTTATCTATGAGCGTATCAAGGAGGAGCTTCGCTCTGGCAAGGGTATGAAGCAGGCTGTAGCTGCCGGTTATGGTAATGCTTTCTCAGCTATCTTCGACTCTAACTTGACTTCATTGATTACAGGTGTCATCCTGTTGACTACCGGTACAGGTCCTATCCGTGGTTTCGCTACTACATGGATTATCGGTATCATCGTTTCATTCTTCACAGCCGTATTCTTGACTCGTCTGGTTTACGACTATAAGTTGAACCACGACAAGTGGATGCACTGCAAGTTTGATACTGCTGTTTCTCACAACCTGATGCAGGGTAAGAAGTACAAGTTCATGTCTATGTACAAGACAACCTTCACCGTAGCTATCGTTGCTGCTGTGGTATTCATCGGTAGTTTCTTTGTTCGTGGCTTGAGCAAGAGTATCGACTTCACTGGTGGTCGTAACTATGTAGTACAGTTCGAGAATCCTGTAGAGCCTGAGCAGATTCGTACTGTTCTTGGCGATGCATTCGTCAATGCAGACGGCACCAAGGCAACTACTGGCGCTATCGCTATCGGTACAGACGGTAAGACCATCCGTGTATCTACCAACTATATGATTGAGAGCAACGACCCAACTGTTGATGACAAGGCAGAGACCATTCTCTATACAGCCTTGAAGAAGGCTAACTTGGTATCCCAGAAGAATGTCGATGCATTCAAGAATCCAGATGTTCGTCAGGGTGGTTCTATCATCAGTAGTACCAAGGTAGGTCCTTCTGTCGCTAGCGACATCACATGGGGAGCTATCAAGAGTGTAATCTTTGCATTGTTCGCCATCTTCCTCTACATCCTGCTTCGTTTCCGCAACGTAGCCTTCTCTGTAGGTTCTACAGTAGCTTTGGCATTCGATGCCTTGACCGTTATCGGTTTCTACTCACTCCTGTGGGGTCTCGTTCCATTCTCATTGGAGATTGATCAGACCTTCATCGGTGCTATCCTGACTGTGGTAGGTTACTCTATCAACGATAAGGTGGTAGTATTCGACCGTATCCGTGAGAACTTGAAGTTGCATCCTAAGGGCGACCGTCAGAAGCTCTTCAATGCATCTATCAATGAGACATTGGCTCGTACCATCAATACATCTACATCTACATTGCTCGTGTTGCTCTGTATCTTCATCCTCGGTGGTGACAGCATCCGCAGCTTCTCATTCGCAATGATCCTGGGTGTTGTATTCGGTACATTGTCATCTATCTTCATTGCTTCTCCAATGGCATACATCGTTCTGGGTCGCAAGATCAAGGAGGAGCCAGCTGAAGAGACTGCTGTTGCAGAGGTTAAGTAAAACGTAAACAATAAGAGATTCTTCTGTTTCTGTCCGGTGAATGCCGGATGGAAATAGGGAATCATCAAGACTATAAAACGATAAAAGGTCGCTTCCTGGTTAAATAGGAGCGACCTTTTATCGTTTACGTGGTCCCACCGAGAATCGAACTCGGATCAAAGGTTTAGGAAACCTCCGTTCTATCCGTTAAACTATGGGACCTTCGAAAACTGACTGCAAAGATACATTAAAACATTGACAATACAAAATAAATGACTATGTTTTTAACACTCATCCTATCAAGTTTACTCACTTTTGTGGAATTAAACTGCGAAAATCTCTTTGATACACGGCATGATTCGCTTAAGAATGATGTCGAGTTCCTGCCTGAAGGTAGTTATCACTGGACTCCCTACCGCTATTGGCATAAGGTGAACCATCTGGGGCAGGAGATTGTGGGGCTGGGGTATGAGGAGGCTTCCGGAGATGTGCAGCTTCCCGACCTGGTGGCTCTCTGTGAGGTGGAAAACGACAGTGTATTGTTTGACCTGACCAAGCGTTCAGTCATCCGTACGGCTGGTTATGAGTATGTGATGACCGATTCGCCCGATGAGCGCGGTATCGATGTTGCCCTGATGTATCAGCCGTTTTCCTTTTCATTGATACATTCCTGGTCTATTCGGGTGAAACGTCTGCCGGATACCCGTGCTACGAGAGACATTCTCTATGTTTCGGGACGTGTCATCACGGGCGATACGCTGCATGTGTTTGTGGTGCATGCACCTAGTAGAAGAGGAGGAGAGCGTGAATCCCGTCCTTACCGCCTGCAGGTGGCGAGCCAGTTGGCAGAAGCTGTGGATTCCATTTATGCGCTTCAAAGTGGGGCAAAGATCATTGTGGCAGGAGACTTCAATGATTATCACGACTCTCCTGCTCTGGAATATCTCTATCAGCACCACCTTATTAATATATCTGCCGGAGCACGGGGTAGCCATGGGGCAAAGGCTACTTACCGTTGGCATGGAGAATGGCGCAGTCTTGACCAGATACTGCTGAGCGAATCGATGCAACATCAGGAAAATGCCTGCAGAATAGGAGATTTGCCTTTCCTGCTCGAAGATGATGAGAAATATGGCGGTAAAAAACCATATCGCACCTACCTGGGTCCGAGGTATTTAGGAGGTTACAGCGATCATCTCCCATTGGTGGCCCGCATCCGGATAGATGATAAATAAGGCACGATTTACTTGACTTTTCGCAAAAAAGGTGGTATAAACAGCACTTTTTTGCGAAAAAGCTTGCATATATTGCACAAATTTCGTAATTTTGCGCACGATTTACAAACATATAGTATTAAGATAACAATGACTCACAATTTGTTAAAAGGCAAGCGTGGCATCATCTTCGGTGCACTCAATGAGGAATCAATCGCTTGGAAAGTAGCCGTTAAGGCTGCTGAAGAGGGTGCTACCATCGCACTCAGTAACACAGCTATGGCTTTGCGTATGGGTACGCTGGATAAGCTCGCTGAACAGATCAACGCTCCCATCATCGCAGCGGATGCGACCAGCGTTGAGGATTTGGAAAAGGTATTCACTGAGGCTCAGGAGAAGCTCGGTGGCAAGATTGACTTCGTGCTCCACTCTGTTGCTATGAGCCCTAATGTTCGTAAGCATCGTACATACGATGATCTCGACTACAATTTCTTGAACAAGACTTTGGATATTTCTGCTATCTCTTTCCACAAGATGTTGCAGGTAGCCAAGAAGTTGGATGCTATCAATGAGTGGGGTTCTGTAGTAGCTCTCACTTACGTAGCTTCTCAGCGTACTTTCTTCGGTTACAACGATATGGCTGATGCCAAGAGCATGCTCGAGAGCATCGCACGCAGCTTCGGTTACATCTATGGTCGCGAGAAGCACGTCCGCATCAATACCATCTCTCAGAGCCCTACAGCAACAACTGCAGGTAAGGGTATCAAGGATATCGCGAATATGATGGACTTTGCTGACAAGATGTCTCCACTCGGAAATGCAGTAGCAGAGGATTGCGCTAACTATTGCGTAATGATGTTCTCTGACTTCACCCGCAAGGTAACTATGCAGAACCTCTTCCACGATGGTGGTTTCTCATCTATGGGTATGAGCCTCCGCGCCATGAACCAGTATGCTAAGGATATGGCTCCTTACGAGGATGAGAATGGTAAGGTTATCTACGGATAATAGAAATACAAGGAAAGGATGATACTCTATATATCATCACATCTATTCATAATAGGCAATATACGCTCATTCCTGCAGGGAAAGAGGTGTATTGCCTATTTGTCTTTTGTCTCACACCGAACGGCGTGAACACGTGCATCGAACGATGTGAGTGCGTGCGGCGTTCGATGCACGTGCTTACACCGTTCGGTGCACGGCATATAATATACTCACTTTGCTCTATCAGAATAGTTATCTTACGCTGTTAGAATACACGTTTTGCATAGTTCTTGCTGTATGATACATTAAAAAGCCCTATATCCGAGCAGGGATATAGAGCTTTACGAGATTCATTTATTAAAACGTATTATCTATAGAAATCTAACCTTATTCAGTATGGATGCAATATTCTTCGTGTTTTTGAGTTTATCTATATATAGAATTGAATTTATCTCTCTATATATAATAAGGTGTAATTCAAAAAATGAATATGATGAAAAAGAATATTGCTATCGTGATGATGCTGTTGCTTTCTGCTATGGGGGCAATGGCGCAAGGTGGGGAGAATCCTGTAGGTAAATTCTCGGTGATACCCCGAGTAGGTGTGGCTATTGCCAATCTGAGTGATAATTCCATCTATCTGCCAACGGAAAACAACCGGGAGGTGAAATCCAAGAGTAAGGCGGGATTCCTGGGTGGACTCGATGTGGAGTATCGTGCCACAGATTACCTGGGTGTTTCTCTGGGTGCTTATTATGCCCGTCAGGGTGCCCGCTGGGGTGATTATGAGATGGCTGTGAATGGGGATACGGGTAATAATGGTATCAAGAAATATACGGGTGTGAAGGATCATCGCCTGAATCTTGACTATGTTCAGGTGCCTTTGATGCTGAAGGCATACGTGGCTCCTCAGTTTGCCATTATGGCTGGTGCACAGGTGGGGTTCTTGTGTGGAGATGGCAAGATGCTGTCGGAAGAAACTGATTTGGAGAAGGATAGTAAGACGGGTTCAACTCTTTACAAGGATAGCCGGGATGTGGAAAGCACATACGCAGCCAAGAAGGTGAATGTGTCTATTCCTGTGGGTTTATCGTATGAGTATATGAATGTGATTCTGGATGCTCGCTATCATATCGGCTTGACCAAGGTGAATAAGACTGATGCCGGCGATTCCAAGAACAAGGTATTTACCTTTACGGTAGGCTATCGGTTTGCGCTTTAGTTGATTATCTCACTTTTGCTCCTTTAGCAGAAAAGAAAAAGCTCTATATCCTCAGTATTGAAGATATAGAGCTTTTTTCGAAACGGTTATCCTACCTGGCTTCCTGGCTTTACCTGACCCAAGAGAGAGGTAACATTGAGTGAGCCGTCGAAGTTAACGGCAGAGAGAATCATACCCTGACTCTCAATACCCATCATCTTGCGAGGAGCAAAGTTGGCAACGAAGAGTACATCCTTGCCGATCAGCTGCTCTGGCTCATAGTATGCAGCGATACCTGAACAGATTGTACGCTCTACGCCTGAACCATCATCAATGGTGAACTTCAGGAGCTTCTTAGACTTCTTCACCTTCTCGCAGTTCAGGATGTGACCTACGCGGATGTCGAGCTTTTCGAAATCATCGAAGCTGACCTCTGGCTTGATTGGGGCAGCCTTGTAAGAAGCTTCCTCGTTAGCCTTCTTGGTGTCAGCGAGCTTCTGGAGCTGCTTCTCGATCACCTCATCCTCAATCTTCTCGAAGAGTAATTCTGGCTCACCAAGCTGTGTACCAGGCTTGAGAAGCTCTGTACTGCCAAGCTGAGTCCACTCGAAGGTTGGCATATTGATCATCTTGCGGAGTTTCTCTGATGAGAATGGCAGGAATGGCTCAAAGGCGATGGCAAGGTTGGCAACCAGCTGGAGGGAGATGTTCAAGATGGTCTCCACACGCTTAGGATCGGTCTTCCAAACCTTCCAAGGCTCGCACTCTGTAATGTACTTGTTACCGATGCGTGCCAGGTTCATAGCCTCCTTCTGGGCCTCACGGAACTTGAATACGTCGAGATACTGCTCAACCTTCTCCTTCACATCCTTGAACTCAGCGATAGCCTTCTGGTCAACCTCCTGCAATTCGCCACAGGCAGGAACCACGCCGCCCCAGTATTTCTTGGTGAGTTGGAGAGCACGGTTTACGAAGTTACCATAAACGGCAACCAACTCAGAGTTATTGCGCTCCTGGAAATCCTTCCAGGTAAAGTTGTTGTCCTTGGTCTCTGGAGCGTTGGCTGTCAATACATAGCGCAAGACATCCTGCTTGCCAGGGAGATCTACGAGATACTCGTGCAACCAAACAGCCCAGTTGCGAGAGGTAGAAATCTTATCATCCTCAAGATTCAGGAACTCATTGGCTGGTACGTTATCCGGCAGGATATAGTCGCCGTGAGCCTTCAGCATGGTAGGGAAGATGATGCAGTGGAACACGATGTTATCCTTTCCGATGAAGTGAACGAGACGTGTCTCTGGATCCTGCCACCACTTCTGCCATGTACCCCATTTCTCTGGCTGTGCATCGCAAAGCTCCTTGGTATTGGAGATGTAACCGATAGGAGCATCAAACCAGACATAGAGAACCTTGCCTTCTGCTCCCTCTACAGGAACAGGAATACCCCAATCCAGGTCGCGGGTCATTGCACGAGGCTGCAGATCCATATCCAACCAGCTCTTGCACTGTCCGTAAACATTGGAACGCCACTCCTTGTGACCTTCCAGGATCCACTGCTTCAACCAGTCCTGATACTTGCCCAGTGGGAGATACCAGTTCTTGGTAGGCTTCTTGATGAGGCCATGACCAGGGTTGTTCTTATTGGTAGGGTTGATCAACTCTTCTGGAGAGAGGGTCGCACCACACTTCTCACACTGGTCACCGTATGCACCTTCTGCACCGCAGCGAGGGCAGGTACCCACGATGTTACGGTCGGTAAGGAACTCGCCGGTAACCTCATCGCAGAACTGCTCTTCTACTTTCTCTTCCAAAACGCCCTTATCGTAAAGAGTACGGAAGAAATCAGAAGCAAACTTATTGTGAACCTTAGAAGTCGTGCGGCTGTAAACATCAAAGGAGATGCCGAAATCCTCGAAGCTCTTCTTGATGAGGTTGTGATAGCGATCCACTACTTCCTGTACGGTAATGCCTTCCTTCTTGGCACGGATGGTAACAGGTACACCATGCTCGTCGCTACCGCCGATGAAAACAACGTCTTGCTTTTTAAGGCGAAGATAGCGTACGTAGATATCGGCTGGCACATAAACACCTGCCAGGTGGCCGATATGCACACCACCATTAGCGTAAGGCAATGCTGCCGTAACAGTGGTACGTTTGAATTTCTTTTGTTCCATATTAGCTAATATATTTTTGTTATTTGGGTGCAAAATTACAAAAAAATGTTGGAAATGCGGAATAATTAGGTGTCCTTTTTCTCCTTTATATATATAATAAGGTGTAATTTCTAAAATTCAGATACTAAAAAAGGCTCGGGCTGGAAAGCCCGAGCCTTTTTTGTACTTGCCCTTCAGGTCTTTCTGATAAGGGTAGCACAATCATTATCATTTACTATTGTATTGAGTATTGCTGTTTTAATAATCAATCTTCTTACTGTGCAATAAAAAATACCCCTTCTTTGGACGAATTTCTTATATGTTTTGGCTGATAATTGTCTTAGAAATGTCCTCTTTCTGCCCAATCTCCCCTATCTAGTGTCCGATATCCGATAGCTTCTGCCAGATGTTGAGGTTCTATCTGCTGGCTTCCGGCAAGGTCGGCAATGGTACGGGCAACTTTTAAGATACGGTTGTAGGCACGTGCAGAAAGGGATAGTTTCTCCATTGCCATTCTGAGGAGGTTGATTCCTTCCTCTGTTGGTTCCGCAAATTGATGAATCATACGTTCCGTCATCTGGGCATTACAGTGTATTCCCTTGAAATCCTTGAATCTTTCTGCCTGAATCTCTCGGGCTCTGATTACTCTTTCCCTGATTCTGGCACTTGGTTCTCCTGGGGCTGCCTTGGAAATGTCCTTGAAAGGTACTGGACTGATTTCGCACTGGATATCGATGCGGTCGAGTAGCGGACCGGAAATCTTGTTCATGTAGCGCTGTATCTGTCCCGGGGTACAGACACAATGATGCGTAGGGTCACCATAGTAGCCGCAAGGACATGGGTTCATGCTTGCTACAAACATGAACGAGCAAGGATAATCGATGGTGTATTTGGCTCTGCTGATGTTGATGTGGCGATCTTCCAGAGGCTGACGCAAAACTTCCAGGGTGGTTTTGTTGAACTCTGGCAATTCGTCGCAGAAGAGCACACCATTATGGGCAAGAGATATTTCGCCGGGTTGTGGAGAAGTTCCTCCACCTACCAGTGCTACTTGCGAGATGGTATGGTGAGGCGCTCTGAAAGGGCGCTGGGCAATGAGGGAGACGTTCTTGGCTAATTTGCCAGCTATAGAATGTATCTGGGTAGTTTCCAGACTTTCTGAGAGAGTAAGGGGTGGAAGAATGGAGGGGAGACGCTTTGCCATCATGGATTTTCCCGAGCCGGGAGGACCTACCATGATGAGATTGTGACCGCCGGCAGCGGCTACTTCCAAGGCACGCTTCACGTTTTCCTGGCCCTTTACGTCTGCATAATCGTAGTCGCAATGAACCTGGTTCTCGTAAAACTCCTTGCGAGTATCTACAATGGTTGGGGTGGGGGATGATTTGTCGCCAAGAAACTGGATAACATCAAAGAGGTTTTTCATTCCATAAACCTCCAGATTGTTCACAACGGCAGCTTCCCGGGCGTTTTGTTCTGGTACAATCAGACCTTTGTAGTGTTCAGACCTTGCCTTGATGGCGATAGGTAGAGCTCCCTTGATAGGTTGCAATGTGCCGTCAAGGCTCAATTCGCCCACCATCATGTATTCTTTGAGATGATCTTCGGGGATGTTGCCATTGGCGCCTAAAATGCCGATGGCTAGAGGTAGGTCGAAACTGCTGCCCTCCTTGCGCAGGTTGGCGGGTGCCAGGTTAATGGTAATGTCGGCTATTGGAAATTTATAGCCGCTATACTGCATGGCTGCTGCGATACGGTTACGGCTTTCCTTGACCGCTTCGTCGCCTAAGCCCGTAAGATGATACATTACGCCTGTGTTGAGGCTGACTTCTACAGTTACAGTCGTGACTTCCAGTCCGTTGACTGCTGCACAATAGGTTTTTACTAACATAAGCTCTTTTTTAGGAGGTTAGAGCTCGCGGTATTATTTCAGCAGTTGGTCTAGTTTATTGTATAGATCTTGCTTGTTAAGGCCTCGGGCTGTTATTTTTCCATTTTGAAGTATGATGTTGTCGGGCATCGAAGTGAGTCCCAACTTCTTCAAAGTCTTGTCTTCCAGCATTTCACCATTGCATACTACAGCCCAGTTGATAGAGTCGCGCTTCATGTTCTCCTCGCAGTTGCTCTTGCTTGCATCCAGGCAGAAGCCCATCAGCTTGAGTTTGCCTTGTGACGAGCGCTGGCGCTTCTTCAACTCTCTCTGTATGTCCTGACTGTCATAATTGAATGTAGCCCAGGTATAGATGACTGCAACAGGTGAACTGATCAGGTCTGTGCTGGAGATGAGTTTTCCTTTGGTGTCGTATGAAGTGAAAGTTGGTAATTTGGCACCAATTCCTGCATCTTTCATGGCAGAAATCTGCTGCTTCAGTTTACCTACCTGAATATTCTTAGGCTGTTCTTTCTCCAGCAGAGTAAGGAGAGAGAGAGCTTTCTTGTAATCTGGTTGAGGGGTGGCAATGAAGTATTTCTTGATGAGAAAGAGGCTTACTACCGACTTTGCGTTGTCTTCGATGAAGAGTTCTGCCTGTTTCTTTTCCTGTGGAGGAGTATTGCCAAGAATCGATTTGCGGAATTTGGTCATCAATTCGTTGTTCTTGGTGCCCTTCACCTCCATTTCCTTCAAGTGGGAAGCATCGCCTTTCAGCTCCACAGATTCTCCTGATTCTGCGAAGATAGGTTGCTCAGAGAAATTCGGGAAAACGATCATCAGCGTGCAATCGTCATGACAGGGCATCTCGTATGTGAATCTACCGCCTACAACTTTGATGGTATCCACGCCTTCCATGCCGCCATCTGTGCTATAAACATAAAATTCACCTTGATTCATATTTAAAAATTTGCCCTCAAGTTTAAAGTGACCACTACTGACACCACATGATGTTAGTAAAATCGATGAAATAAGAAATATGATGTATGCAAATTTTTTCATAAGAAAAATTTTAAGGGAGGAGTGCCGCGAGCGGGACTCGAACCCGCACAGCCATTACTGGCCAAGGGATTTTAAGTCCCTCGTGTCTACCAATTCCACCATTGCGGCATGGTAAACGTTAGAGTTGGAGCGGAAAACGGGACTCGGACCCGCGACCCCAACCTTGGCAAGGTTGTGCTCTACCAACTGAGCTATTTCCGCGTTACTTAATTGCGAGTGCAAAGGTAATATAATTTCCCGGTTCCACCAAATGGATTTACAACTTTTAAGAAAAAAACGCCATTTTTCTTCAAAAACGTGCATTTTTTCTCGTAGAAACCTAATTTCCTACTGTCAGCACGCTGCCAATACCTGTGTAGGTTACCCGATATTGCATCAGCATCTTATCTTCTTTTCCCTGTCCACCGCTTGTGATGGTACCATTTTCAAGGCTATATACTCTTTTACACTTGTTGCAGATGACCGATTGTCTGTTGCCTGTCCACTCCAGTGGATAGTTGGTACCGCCATATTGCAGGATGCAGTTCAGGCATTGTCTGTCCCATGCTACATAGCCATTGAAGTTGGATGTGCCGAGGATGAAACCATTCTTGGTGGCATCCTTCAGGTCATTTCCTGCTCCTAGATGGCTATAGTTGGCATAGTTTTCCTTGGCTGTAGAGAGGACAATGGTTTCAGTATGGCTCTTGCCATCGTTGAGGGTGGAATAGATATTCCAGGCACCATTTATCTTTTTGGCACTAATCATGGTGTAGGTGCCGGCTCCTTGGAGAGCTGTCTCAATGCTGCTTCCTGGATGGTAGATGGTTCGGAAGATAAACTGGCATGGGTATCGGGTGCTGATGCTGTTGTCTGCATCGCAGGATGCCAGAAGTGAGGAGGAAAGAATGAGACAGATACACAAAAAGGTGAAGAGTACAGCTTTTGCTGCCATTCTCTTCACCTTATTATATATATACACCTTATTATATATATGATTATATATAGATGTTTTTTTCTTCATTGAGTTCAAAAAGATTCTAATGTATTAAGAGATTTCTTTGATTTCAAGATTCTCTTTGATTTCAAGGGATATCCTTTATTTCAAGAGATTCTTTTCTGCATTCTCCATACGCTCGAAATGGAACTCAGAGAGAGTCTGTTCCATAAGTGCCTGGATCTTATCGTTGCAGAGATTGCCAATACTTCCCTCATGGGTATGATGGATATCCTTGTTAGGCTTGAATTCTCCAGCTTCGATTTCCAATCCCACAGTCTTGTAAGCATCACGGAAAGGCATTCCGTTAGCGGCAAGCTGATTTACTTCCTCAACAGAGAACATCGGATCATAACGAGGATCATCGAGGATGTGCTCGTTAACCTCCATCTTGTTGATGATGTAGGCAGCCATCTGCAGACAGTCTTTCAACTCGTCGAAAGCTGGGAGGAATACTTCCTTGATAATCTGAAGATCACGGAAATAACCCACAGGCAGGTTGTTCATGATGAGCATAATCTGCTGTGGCAAGCTCTGGAGCTTGTTGCTCTTGGCACGAATCAGCTCGAATACGTCTGGGTTCTTCTTGTGAGGCATGATGCTTGAACCGGTGGTACACTCCTTAGGCAACTTCACGAAGCCGAAGTTCTGACAGTTGAACATGCAGGCATCGAAAGCCATCTTTGCCAAGGTTCCTGCCACGCTAGCCATCGCAAAAGCTACGTTGCGCTCCATCTTTCCTCTACCCATCTGGGCATAGACTACATTATAGTCCATGCTGTCGAAACCGAGCAGTTCGGTTGTCATGGTGCGGTTCAGAGGGAAAGAGCTGCCGTAGCCTGCTGCGCTACCCAATGGGTTGCGGTTGGTCATGCGATAGGCAGCCTGAAGGAAGAGCATATCGTCTGCAAGTCCTTCAGCATAAGCGCCAAACCAGAGTCCGAAAGATGAAGGCATAGCCACCTGCAGGTGGGTGTAGCCAGGCATCAATACGTTCTTATATTGGTTGCTCTTCTGAATCAACTCATCGAAGAGGATCTTGACAGCATCCACAATCTCCTTCAACTCGTGACGGGTGAAGAGCTTGAGATCTACCAAAACCTGGTCATTGCGTGAGCGTCCTGAATGAATCTTTTTGCCCATATCGCCCAGTTTCTGGGTGAGCATCAATTCTACTTGGGAATGAACATCCTCCACGCCGTCCTCGATGACAAACTCGCCTTTCTCGGCGATGGCGTAGATATTCTTCAATTCTGCGAGGAGCTGGGTAAGCTCATCCTTTTCCAAAAGTCCGATGCTTTCGAGCATGGTGATGTGTGCCATACTGCCAAGCACATCGTATTTGGCGAGATAGAGGTCGAGCTCACGGTCGCGACCTACGGTGAATCGTTCGATTTCCTTGTTTACTTCAAAGTTCTTTTCCCAAAGTTTATGTGCCATAATTTCTTTATTTTTAATCCTGGTAAGGAATCATCGCCAGCGCATCAGCAATCTTCTCGATGCCTTCCTGCAATGGCTTCTTCACCATACCCTTGATAAACATATTGAGCTCAGCCTTGATGGTGAGTTTCATCTTGCAAGAAAATTCTCCTGTAGGGAGCAGCTGAATCCAGAAATTGAATGGGATAGGGCTGTTCTCTGTTTCAAACTTGATGGTTTTTGGAAAATCTCTGTCGATGATGCGCATCTTGAGGTCGCCCACCATAGGAGCGTTGATAGTGATGCTGTCGCTGTCGAATCTCAGGTCCTTGAGTTTCTCCATTTCCTTTCTCTTGTCCTCAGGAATCTGGTCTTTCACCTGCTCGAAGCGATCTTTGAGCACCTGCAGGTTGTTGAGGTCGCTCAAAGTATTAAAAACAGATTCCTGCTTGTGAGGAATCTGTTTGATATTACTTTCGAATGTACTTGTACTCATTATTGATGGGTAAAAAATTACTTCTTCCAGTTAGCTGGGTCCTTGCGCCACTCGTGGAGCAACTCTACGTCTTCCTGCTTGATGTAACCCGTCTCGAGAGCCTCTTCTACTACGTGCTCGTAGTCTGTAAGAGTAACCAACTTCACGTTAGCATCAGCGAAAGCCTTCTCTGCAACAGGGAAACCGTAAGTGTAGCTAGCTACCATACCTACAATCTCGTTGCCGTTCTTGCGAAGAGCCTCTACAGCCTTGAGTGAGCTGCCGCCTGTAGAAATCAAATCCTCTACAACAACAACCTTAGCCTTAGGATCGAGCTCACCTTCGATGAGGTTCTGCATACCGTGATCCTTTGGTTTAGAACGAACGTAAACGAAAGGCAAGTTCAATTCGTCTGCCACCAATGCACCCTGTGCGATAGCGCCAGTAGCTACACCTGCAACAGCGTCAGCCTCTGGGAACTGCTCCAGGATAGCGTGTACGAGTTCGAGCTTCACATAGTTGCGGAGTTCTGGGAAAGAGAGGGTCTTGCGGTTGTCACAATAGAAAGGAGACTTCCAGCCAGAAGCCCAAGTGAAAGGATCGTTAGGCTGCAATTTGATAGCCTTAACCTTCAATAACTTAGATGCGAATTCTTTCTTTAACTTGTCCATAATTCTATAAGGATTAAATAATTATAATTTATATCTGCAAAGGTACGACAAAAAAATGATTAATCATCATAAATGGCTTATTAATTATAGATTTTTAATCGTGTGTCCATCCGATGGTGGTGATGCTGAATTTCATCTTGCCTGCCTTCTGCAGTTCTTCGCAGCAGGAGATGAGGGTGGCGCCTGTGGTGCAGACGTCATCGACGATAAGCAGATGCTTGCCGGCAAGATCGGTGATGGGATGTTTGCCGTCTTTGTCGTGATAGGTATCTGATAGCTGGAATACATGCTTTACGTTTTCCTGTCGTTGCCATCTGTCCTTTTGGGTTTGACTTTCGGTGAAGGTTACTCGTCGGATGGCATCTGTGATAATGGGGAGATGGGTTCTTTCCTGTATTCCCCTGGCTATTTCCTCGCTCTGATTATAGCCGCGGGTCTTCCTTCTTGACTTCGTGATGGGGATAGGGATGATGGCATCTATATCCTTGAAGAAGTCTGATTCGATACCTTTGCTGGCGATGAGTCTTCCCAGATAGTTTCCGGTATCTGGACGATGATGGTATTTCAGTTTGTAGATGATGTAACTTGGATTGGAGTGGCTGTGATAATAGAAGAGGGCGGCGCATTTTTCGATAGGAATGCGCCCCCAGAACATCTTAGCCATATTGTTCTCATAGGGGGCTTCCCAGGTTGGGGTAATCGGGAGGTCCTGGAGACAGGTGGCGCATAGCATCTCCTCTGTGCCCAACAGTCGCTCATCGCAGATGGCACAGTAACGGGGAAAGAGAAAATCTATGATGTTTCCTAACAGACTGAGCTTCATGTTGTTACTTTGGACTTTGAAATTTGAACATTGAACTTTATGATTAGCTTCTAATGTTTACTTTGAATTTAAACCTTTAGAAGTCGTCTTCGAAATCGATGTCTCCCAGATCTTCTTCTTTCATTTTGTCGATGCATTTGTGAATCACATCCATACCATAGCCTCTGCCGAGGGCGAAACGGATGAGTTTCATCGAGCGTTCGTAGTCGTTTTTGGCTTTGATGTTTTTGTATTTGTTTTTTAGGAGAGGGAGGAGGGTTTCCAAATACATGTCATCCTCGATTTCTTCGAAGATTGGATCGGAGATTTCCTTCGGGATGTGCTTCATCCAGAGAGCCTGTTCCACTTTCCTGCGGCCCCATTTATTGTATTTTATCTTGTCGTTGATAAAGAAGCGGGTGAATCGCTCGTCATCGATGAATTTCTTCTGGGTCAGGAATTCCATATTTCGGGCGATGGCATCCTCTGGGAGTTCCCACTTCTTCATCTTGTCGAGCATTTCCTGCGAGCAATGTTCGGCTTGTGTGCAGAGAGTGGTGAGCTTCAGGAGTGCCTGCTGCTCTGTCATCGGCTTCTTGGGGCGCTTGGGGGTGTTATAATATTCCATAATGCATTTATGTTTTATTGGGAGGATTACAAATCCTCCGGTTTTGATAGGTCGAACCTTTTTTTACTGCGGATTGCAAATCCGCAGGGACGCCTGGCGGTGGACTTTCTGGAATCGCCAGGCGTTGTCTTCCGTCAGGCGTTGTCTTCCGTCAGGCGTTGTCTTCCGTCAGGCGTTCCGCCGGATTTGCAATCCGGCGTCAAAAAATGTTCGACCCTATTATTTTGCGGATTTGCAATCCGCTTATCTAAGAGACTATTTTATAGCTCGCATCATTCTCTTCTTTCCGAAAGCATCTTCCTTGGTTTCTATATCCTTGAAATCAAGTTTTAGCAGCATTTCCCGGGTCTCCTTTTCGTAGATAGGATTAATCTCGAAGTATAATGCTCCTCCGGATTTGAGTGCTGAAGATGCATATTCGGCGATGGCTCTGTAGAATTTCAGCGGGTCTTCATCGGGAACGAAGAGGGCGAGGCTCGGTTCGTGCTCCAGCACATTCTTTTCCATATCCGCTTTCTCCTTTTCGCAGATATAAGGAGGATTGCTCACGATGAGGTCCCATTTTTGGGTGGAAGGAGTCTTTGCTTCACCCTTGGGCTTCACAACCTCTTTATCATCGTTGCCCTTCATTTTTTCGTTATCAGTCTCTGCAGCTTTTGGCAAAGCCAATGCATCCTGATGTTCTATTCTGACATTTCCGGCTTTCATCATTTCCACATTTCCTTGTGCTATTCGGAGGGCATCTTCCGAAATATCCCATCCTGTAACCTCAGAATTAGGAATGTTGAGTCCTAATGTGATGGCAATGCAGCCGGATCCTGTGCAAATATCAAGAATCAGCTTAGCGTCGTCTGTCGCCTGAGGAGAATTTCCCGAAGAATCTTCTGGAGAATCTTCCGAAGAAACGATTGATTTTTCGATCATATCCTTCTCTATCCATTGGCAGAGTTCTGCGGTTTCCGGTCTTGGAATCAGCACGCCTGGCTCCACGTGAAAGGGCCTGCCGGCAAAGTCGGCTTCGCCCAAAACATACTGCACAGGTTCTCCTTTTTGCAGTCTATAGACAATTTCTTCGAGTTTTTTGCCCTCGTCTGCAGATAATTCATTAACTTTGCCGCAGATTATGTCGGTCAGAGTCATTCCGTACTTCACATCAAGCACGGTGCGGACGATAGCCTGTGCTTCGCCAGCATCATAAAGTGGGGTGAGGGATTGCCAAAGTTGCTGATACGTTTTCATCTTGATATTGCTTGTTGCGATTTGATTTGAGAGCAAAGGTACGACAATTTATCGAAAATGAGTAAGAAAAACGAAGAAAAATAGGATATGGAACGAAATAAAGTATCTTTTCTGAATCCGCAGACGGGCGAACCGCTTAGTCTGCAGGAGATAGACGAAATGTTCATGCGCCGCAGCCTGCAGTTGGCTAAGAACGGTAGGCAGAATGCGAAGCCTAATCCGATGGTGGGCGCAGTCATCGTGAGCGAAGAGGGCAGAATCATCGGCGAGGGCTATCATGTAAGATGTGGTGAGGGGCACGCTGAAGTCAACGCCTTTGCTTCTGTTAAGCCTGAAGATGAGCATCTGTTAAGCCAAGCCACTATCTATGTGAGTCTCGAACCCTGTTCTCATTATGGCAAGACGCCTCCTTGTGCCGACCTTATCGTAAGAAAAGGTGTAAGGAGATGTGTCTGCGGCTGCGTAGATCCTTTTGCCAAGGTTCAGGGGCGTGGAATCCAGAAGATTCGTGAGGCTGGCATCGAGGTAACGGTGGGTGTTCTAGAGGCGGAATGTCTCGAACTGAACAAGCGCTTCATTACCTTCAATACCCATCAGCGACCATACATCATCCTAAAATGGGCGCAGACTGCGAATGGTTTTCTGGATAATAATTATCAGGGAATGGCGATTTCTTCACCTTTTACCAAGATGCTTTCGCATAAGCTTCGTGCCGAGAACGATGCCATCCTGGTGGGTAGAATTACCGACGAGCGTGACCATAGCCAGCTCAACGTAAGAGATTGGAGCGGAAAGGATCCGATGCGACTGGTCATCGATCGCCATCATCCTTGTTTCGAGGGTTTGGATTTCTCCAAGGGCAAGGAAGAGGTGTTGAAGCAGATCATGCAGTACCTATATAATAATAAGGTGCAATCGCTGATAGTAGAAGGTGGTGCCATCACCCATCAGGCTTTCCTCGATGCCGGATTATGGGATGAAATCAGAGTAGAAACATCTTTATCCACAGATGTGGAAAACGTGGTAACTTCCGGAACAGCAGCGCCAATGCTTCCTCATAACATCCGGTTAATCAACCATGAGGCGTATGATAATAATATAATAAATAATTACGAACGAGTATGAGCAATAGATTTACATCGCGCCTGAGCGATAACGATGATTTCAAGCGAGACGAGTTGATTCGCAAGATAGAGCACGCCGTGGAGCACATGACGCTCGCTGAACTGGAAGCCCTGTCGTATGATATGTTTACCAAGGGTTACATCCAGGATTACTAAAAGCTATTTCGCAGCACGCCCTGAAAGGGCAGAAGCTCCTAGCCCAGGGCAGCGCCCTGGGTTTAAAGTGATATAATAAAATCGCCCTGAAAGGGCAAAAGCTTTCATTTCCAAAGCTTTTGCCCTTTCAGGGCGACTTTCTTGTGTTTATCCTAAAACCCGGGGTGTTACCCTGGGCTAGGAGCTTCTGCCCTTTCAGGGCGTGTGGGTATGAACTATAATACCCATATTTCTATTTCCTTATTTCGCCATCGGAGTGAAGCGCAAGGTGAACTCATGAGCTCCTGTTGGAGTCATGTACTGTGGCAGACAAGAGTCACCACCACAGCTGCGGTTACCGATGCCACGCTGCCAGAAATCGAAGTGAGCGAAAATCTGGTTAGAACGTACCAGGTCGTAAGGATGCTTGCCACCATAGAATACGTCGTAGTTGAACTGGGCATCATCGAAGTGAGACAACGAGAAGGCTACCATGCCCTCGGTGGTAATCTGCAACTTCGTGCTGTTGTTGTCCAATGTCAACTGGCGCAGGCCCTGGCGGTCGCCCATGGTCTGAGGAGCACTCTGCTCTTCGAACATGCCATCCACGGTGGTCTTGTACAAACCTAACAGCGAACCTCTCTGGCGGTCGATGTAGTTGCTCCATGGACCCTTGGCATAATACTCCACATTCTCGAAACCAGGAGAAAACTGCATGGCAATACCAATTTTTCGGGTTTCCTCAGAAGAATTGTTGGTAGTTACCTTCATATCCACGGTTCCGTTAGGATAGATGATGTAAGCAATCTGGTGAGTATCCTTACCGTTGGTAACGGCAGTTTCCACAACCACGTTCTTGCCCTGCTTCTTAGGAGCCTTCACCATCATTTTCTTGCCGGTGAGTGCACCCTCTTCCTTATTCTCGTTCTCGGCAACACCACCTGTAGCACCCAGGTTCACGTTGTCGTTGGCGATGCGGCGGAAACCGTTGAAGTCAGGACCAGCGTTAGGCTGAACGAGCTGAGTATTGCGATAAGTCCAGTTGGCGAGGGTTCCATCCTCTGCGAATGTGATGCTGAAATCCTTGCCGGTGATGGTGTTATCCTTCACCTTCAGCTTGCCCTTCTCCTGGATAGCTGGCAACTTGCCATGGTCTTTCTGTACGAAGGTAGGGTCGGCTACAGATGTGCCTGCTACATTCTCTGCAGAAAGCTTGAACTGCTGCTGAGCCATCTCATAACCTTGCTTGCTCCAGGAAGTTGACTTCTTCAGAACGAGGCTGAAGGTGATGACATACTCTGCCTTATCATCTACAGCGGTGGTGTATGGGATGTTGATATCGCAGGTCTTGCCTGGCAATACAGATGGGATAGCCACCTGGTTTTTCTCTACAGAAACGCCATTGCGGAGCACCTCGTAGCTGAGATCATAGATATCTGCCAGGTTGGTGAATGCGCACTTGTTCTTCAAGGTGAGCACGCGGCTGTAGAAAGATTCGAAGTTCACGTCTCTATAAACATACTTCACCTCGGTGAGCTTGGCTGTCCACTCTCTGCCTGGAGTGATAATACCATTGCTCATGAAGTCGCCCTGGAATCCTCTGTAGCCATGATTCATCTTGGTGTAATCGTAACCGGATGTGTAGTAGTGGAGTCCGGTCTTAGGATCCTTCAGAGGAAGACCCTTGCGGATGCGGCGTGTATCGTAGATTCCCTGGTCAACCCAGTCCCAGATGCAGCCACCGGTAATACCTGTACTTGCCTCGATGAGATCCCAGTATTCCTGCAGGTTACCCACTGCCTGACCCATGGCATGAGCATACTCACAGATGAAGTAAGGCTTGTCGTTGAGGCCATCCATCTGCTTCTTCACTACCTCGATTCTTGGATACATGTCTGAACCGAAGTCTGAGTACTTGGCACCGTGATTGTAACCCTCGTAGTGAACCCACGCGTCGCGACCAGGCAAAAGCTCCTTCACCTTATCGTAGGTAGCCTGGAAGTTGTCGCCACCGCCCGACTCGTTACCGAGCGACCAGAATACCACGCTAGGGTGATTGCGGTCTCTCAATACCATACGTTCTGTGCGGTCAACGTAGGCTGCGCGCCAGGTAGGGTTGTTGGAAAGTGAGTGGTTGTTGTGGCACTCTACGTCAGCCTCGTTCATACAGTATAATCCGTAGTAGTCGAACATCGCATACATCTTAGCCTGACGAGGATAGTGGCTGGTACGGACGGTGTTCACGTTAGCCTGCTTCATCAGGATTACGTCGCGAAGCATGGTTTCCACATCAATGGCGTGACCATAGAGTGGGTGAATATCCTGGGTATTGACACCCTTGAAGAATACTCGCTTGCCGTTTACATAAACCAGTTTATCCTTGATGGTCACCTCTCTGAAACCGTATTTGGTAGAGAATACCATCTCTTCCTGGTCGCCTGTCTTCTGGCGAACGATAACGGTATAGAGGTTAGGCTGCTCTGAGGTCCAGGCCTTCAGACCGGTGAGGTTGTCAATGGTAAGGCGGCAGTTCTTCTGAGCATCCTTTGCGGTCATCGCTACCTGAGCAGACTGCTTGGCAACAGACTTACCCTGTGGATCGAGAAGCTCGATCTCCAGCGTCTTCTCAGATTTCTCCTTGGCTGCATTATCGATGGTCAGGTCAACATTCAGGTTGCCTGATGTGTAATCCTTGTTCAGGGCAGATGTGATGTAATGATCTGCTACGAAAGTCTTTGGAGTAGCTACGAGATAAACATCGCGGTGGATACCACCCAGGTGCCACATATCCTGTCCTTCCAGATAAGAGCCGTCGCTCCAGCGGTAAACACGTACGGATACGTTGTTGTCGCCCTTGCGAACCAGGTTGGTAACATCGAAGTCTGCATCGGTATTTGCACCCTGTGAATAACCGGCATACTTACCGTTTACCCAAACCACGATGGCGCTGCAGGCACCGTCGAAGTGCAGGAACACACGCTTGCCTGTTTCCCAACCCTCAGGCAGGTTGAAGTTACGGCGATAAGAACCTACCGGATTCTTGTCGAAATTATCCTTGAAGGCTGTGATGAATGGAGGTTTGTTCTCGAAAGGATAGCCCACATTATTATATACAGGCACATCATATCCAGCCATCTCCCAGTTGAGAGGTACCTGGAGCTCCTTCCAGGAAGAAACGTCTGCGTTGTCAGCCCAGAAATCATCCTTTTCTGGCTTGCCCTGCTTCCAGTCGGCAGTGTAGTGGAATTTCCACTTTCCGTTGAGCAGGAGATAGTTGGCGTGCTTAGGAGTGAGCCATGGGAATTTGAAGTAATCGTCCTTCTGCATGGTGGCAGTAGAAGAATAAGGCACGAAAGTAGCGTGCGCCTTTTCCTTGCGATCCTCAAACTTAGTCTCGTCTTCTACCCATTTGTCCGTAAACGGACATACTCCTGCTTTTGCCTCAACCACTTTCTTCACTTTTTTCTTGGTGTGTCTTGGCTGTGCAATAGCTGATGCGCTGAAGAGGAAGGTCAATGCAACCGCAGCTCCCCAAAATAAATGTTTTTGTTTCATTGTCTGGTTGAATTATTAATAATTACAAGTTAGCTAGTTATGAATCTGTTTAGATTTGGTGCAAATTTACGATTAATTCCTGAAACCTCCAAATTATTTTTGTATTTTCGTATCCTGGAGGATAAAATAAACCGACCTGTATGGTTGAAATTACCCAATACGCCCTGAAAGGGCAGAAGCTCCTAGCCCAGGGCATCGCCCTGGGTAATTATGAACGCAAACCCGTCGCCCTGTAAGGGCAAAAGCTTTCAAAGAACCATGCAGTAAACAAAGCTTTTGCCCTTACAGGGCGTCTTATTGATTGCTATTATACCCAGGGCGATGCCCTGGGCTAAGAGCTTTTGGGCTTTCAGCCCGTTTCAACCGTACTGTTAGAAATAAACAGCCCCAGTCCTTTTGGGGGCTTCATTGATGACCGGTGCCTGCTTGCGCCTTGTAAGTATTATCGCTGTTGCTTGTAAGTACTGTCGCAGTTGCATCGGTTTTACGTAAAAAGTCTTATCCTTTTCTTCCGAAATCTGCAGGAATCTCGCCCCATTTCTTCGTTTCCCATTTAAAGATAGGGACGGTGATGGGGTGGGTGCGGAGCCAATTTTCGGCACGGGCGATGACCTGATAGAGCTGCTCGGTTTGAGGAGTGCGCTCCAGCTTGGTCTTGCATTGCTTCTTGTTTACCCAGAGCTGGGCATTCACGCTGTCGCTGTAGATTACCTTGTCGGTAATGCCTTTCTGGTCCATCAGGGCGAGGGCGTGGACGATGGCGAGGAACTCGCCGATGTTGTTGGTGCCGTGGATAGGACCATAGTGGAAAACCTGCGCACCAGTCTGAAGATCAATGCATTGGTATTCCATCGGACCGGGATTTCCGGAGCAGGCTGCATCCACAGCCCAGGCGTTCGCCTTCACCTCATTGGGCAAAGGCAAGACTGTATCGTTTCTCCATGAAGGAGGATTTACGGGCATGTTACTCATTTGCGTTTCTTTTATTTGTTTCTATTATTTGATAGATGATTTGTGTTTTACTGAACCGCATACGAGAGTTCTGTATTGGTATTACTGACCTGTAATAAAAAAGAAATGAGCAAGCCCCAAAGTCTGGCTCTGGGGATGCTCATTATTTGTCAATAGTCAATATTCATTTTTTAAATTGTAGGTTAATTATATCTTGAGAAGTTTTTCAGGAGTGCTATATTCCTGACAACTTCTAATTACCTAAAATTTTACATTCTTTCAGGAACCTCGATGCCGAGCAGAGCCATACCGTTCTTCAGAATCTTGGCAACATTGGCTGCAAGAACCAGGCGGGTAATCTTCTCTGCCTCGCTCTCAGCATTCAGGATGCTGTAGTCGTGATAGAACTGGTTGAACTCCTTGGTCAGCTCGTAGCAGTAGTTGGCAATGCCACCAGGGTTGTAGTTGTTGCCGGCATCGGCTACGGCTACTGCGAAGTCGTTCATCTTCTGGATGAGGTCAATCTCCTTCTCGTTGATTGGAGCATCTGCGCCCAATTCTGCAGGAATCTCGATGCCCTCGGCTGCTGCCTTGCGCATGATGCTGCGGATACGAGCATAGGTGTACTGGATGAAAGGACCTGTGTTACCATTGAAGTCGATACTCTCCTCTGGGTTGAAGAGCATATTCTTGCGGGCATCTACCTTGAGGATGAAGTACTTCAACGCTCCGAGACCCACAATGCGTGAAATCTCCTGGCGCTCTTCCTCGCTCATGTCCTTGAACTTGCCAAGCTCATCGCTTGTCTGTCGGGCATCCTTGATCATCTCTGCCATCAGGTCATCTGCATCTACTACGGTTCCCTCGCGGCTCTTCATCTTACCGTTAGGCAGCTCTACCATTCCGTAAGAGAAGTGAACCAAGTCCTTACCCCACTTGAAGCCGAGGCGGTCGAGCAGGATAGAGAGCACCTGGAAGTGGTAGTTCTGCTCGTTACCTACTACGTAGATCATCTTGTCGATAGGGAAATCCTTGAAACGGAGGTCGGCAGTACCGATGTCCTGAGTCATGTAAACAGAAGTACCGTCAGAACGGAGCAGGAGCTTCTGGTCGAGGCCCTCGTTGGTGAGGTCTGCCCATACAGAGTTATCGTCCTTGCGGAAGAAGAGACCCTTCTCCAATCCTTCCTCTACCTTCTTCTTACCCTCGAGGTAAGTGTTTGACTCATAATATATCTTGTCGAAACTTACACCCATCATCTTGTAGGTCTCATCGAAGCCAGCGTAAACCCAGCTGTTCATCTTCTGCCAGAGAGCGCGAACTTCAGGGTCGTTGTTTTCCCACTTCACGAGCATTTCGTGAGCCTCCTTGATCAATGGAGCCTCTGCCTTTGCTTTCTCTGTGGCAGCTTCTTCTTCCATGCCCTCCTTCATGTACTGAGCCTTGAGCTCTGCGATTTCCTCACGATAGTGCTTGTCGAAGGCTACATAGTAGTCGCCGATGAGGTGGTCGCCCTTCTTGCCGGAAGTTTCAGGAGTTTCGCCATTGCCCCACTTGAGCCAAGCGAGCATAGACTTACAGATGTGAATACCACGGTCGTTAACGATGTTTGTCTTGATTACCTTGTTGCCGTTAGCCTCCATGATCTGGGCCAATGACCAGCCGAGCAGGTTGTTGCGCACGTGACCGAGGTGGAGAGGCTTGTTGGTGTTAGGAGAAGAGTACTCGATCATGACGAGCGGACTGTTCTCAGTAACTGGCTTCTCGCCGAACTTAGGGTCAGCGTTGATGGTGTTCAGGAGTCCTACCCAAGCGGCAGGAGCGATAGAAAGGTTGAGGAAACCCTTAACCACGTTGAAGTCTGCGATAACGTTAGCGCAGTTCTCCTTCAGGTAGTCACCAATCTCGAGTGCAGTTCTCTCAGGAGTCTTCTTCGACATTTTGAGGAATGGGAATACGACGAGGGTAAGGTTACCTTCGAAATTACTCTTGGTCTTCTGCAGGGCTACCATCTTTTCAGGTACGTCCTGACCATAAAGCTCCTTCACCGCCGCGATGACAGAGCTGATGATTTCGTTTTCTATCTTCATTATCTTTATATCTTTTTTACCGGTAAAAAATCTATTTATTTATATCTTGTCGATGAGGGGAAAATAGTTACCCTTATCGCTTAATCGGCTGCAAATTTACAAATAATAATTGGATTGTGCAAAGAAAACGACTTGTTTCTTTGCACAATACATAAAAATATCTCATCTGCGTAGGCTCTTGCTTGGTATCTCTTAACCTTCGAGGATGATGTCTGCCACGTCCTGAGGTGTATTCCAGAGGATACCATCTTGCAGCTCATCGTCGGTAAATCCATTGAGAGCCTCGGTAGCTTCCTTCTCGCTGAGCGCAGGAGTACCGTCTTCGTTCTTAGCATCGAGCAGTGCCTGTAAGATGGCAGCTCTGTATTCTTCTATTGTCATCATTCGTTTTGTTGTAAAGTTTAATGTGTTATTTTATATTTTCTGTTATAACTTACTTAATGATTTATCTAATAATGCTTTTGTCGTAATGACAATGCAAAAATAAACAATTATCCACAAATAGCCATAATTATTTTGCTAAAAAAATAAAAAGCCCTCAACATATAGTGGATTGTACTATATGTTAAGGACTTTTATGCTATTGCTAGTAAATGGATGTTTTACTTCAAAACTTTAGCCAAGAAATTGCTGGCGATATGAGCGGCTTGCTCTTCCTGACCGCCGAATCCGTGGTCGGCATCGGTCATCAAGTGCCATTCGCTCTTCTTGTTCAGATAGTGGAAACGCTGACCATAGGTGTAAGGCACTACTCGGTCGGCATCGCCATGCAGGATGCACTCGGCTCCGTGGTAGTTCTTGGCCGTCTCGTAGATAGGCAGAGTGGTGGCTGTGCGGATATAGTTGCCACCCAGGGCCTTGCCGTCCCACATCTCTATCTTGGCTGGAGGATTCTTGGGGTCGTACATCTTGCCGAATGTATTGCCACGCAGGGCATCGTCACGGAGCACGGCGGCAGGGGCAAGGAGCACCACGGCTTGTATCTTCTTGATATCCTTGTCAGCTTGTGCGGCTAGCTGTCCGCTGGTCATGGCTGTAACCACGCCACCTTGTGAGTGGCCGCCCATCGCAATCTTGCTCACCCAAGGCAGCGAGGAGGCATAGCGCAAGATGCACTTGGCATCTTCTATCTCATTCAGTACGGTCATATCCTCAAATTTTCCCTCGCTCTTGCCATGGCCATTGAAGTCGAATCTGAGCACGGCAATGCCTTTCTTGTTGAGGCTGTCTACGAGGCAGTCGAAGAGTTTTCCCTCCTTATTGCCGCCAAATCCATGGCAGAGCACGAGGAGCGGAGTCTTCTTGCTTGCCTTCGCTTTGGCCTTTGCTTGGCTTCCGTTGCCATTGGCAGCATCATTGTCTGGACGCTGGATGACTACATCGAGTTTGCCATGGTCGCCCTGCACGGTGGTATGCTCGGTTGAGGCTACTGCGCCGAGTGAGAACAGGGCGCAAGCGGTAAAGATAATTGTTTTTAGATTCTTCATATTGTATGTTATTATTTTATTTGTAAGTTTCGCTTGCAAAAGTATATAAAAGCCTTGAAACCACCAAAAGTTTTTGTTTCATCTTCTTTATTATATATTTCATTCCATCCGGAATGTTACATGATAGCCTGCCACATTGTGCTCGGCAAGGGAGAGATTGATGGATTGCATCATCAGCATCTGGCGGGAGATGGAGAGGCCGATGCCCGAACCTGATGGCTTGGTGGAGAAGAAGGGGATGAACATCTCCTTTGCCACATCGGCAGGGATGGGGTCGCCATTGTTGCTGAAATAGATGCCTGAGAATTGTGAACTCTCGATGTTCTCTGGATGTTTGTGGAAGCATCGAATGTCGATGGCTGAGGCGTGAGCCTCGATGGCATTCTTGGTCAGATTGATAAATACCTGGCGCAGCATGTTCTTGTCGGCAGACCAGGTGGCATCTTCGGGGATATGGATGTGCCATTCTATCTGAGGATAGAGCGGCTTGATGCCTTCCACGAAATCCTTGAGTGGAATGTTCTCGATGACAGGATTTTGTAGCTGGGTGAGCTTGCGGTAGCTGTCCACAAAACTGGTGAGCGATTTGCTGGTATCTCGAATGGCTCGGATGCCTTCCTCATAGGACGAACCTTGGATGTCGGGATTGCTAAGATAGGCTTGGCAGATGCTGGAGATGGGGGCGGTGGCATTCATAATCTCATGGGTGAGCACACGGGTTAGCCTTTGCCAAGATTCCACCTCGTGCTGCGCCACCAGTCTGCCGATGTCGTTCTCCATGTCGTTGAGGGCTTGCTGCAAGGCTCGTTCTCCAAAGAGTAATCCCTTGGTGGATAGGCGGAAGGAGTAATCGCCATTGCGAATAGCCTCTTGCATCAAGAAGGCACGGCTCTTCAGGTTGCGCTGGTGACGCAAGACGAGATAGATGATACCTCCTATGACGAGGAGTATGATACCTATTATATATATGTGGAAAATGGTGTTCATATCAGATGTTTATAATCATGAATGATTGTGATAAAGAATTATCGCTTGAGCTTGGCATAAAGCGTTTGGCGAGTGATGCCGAGCAGTTCGGCGGCACGAGAGATGTTGCCGTGGCATTGATCCACCACCTTGTGGATATGAGTGGTCTCGATGCTCTCCAGAGTCTCCACTTCCTGGCTTCGGTCGATGGCATCTTTTAGGGTTCTGATCAGTTCGTCATTATCCCAGGGTTTGGTGACGAAATCGGCGGCTCCGCTTTTCAATCCCTTGATGGCAAGCTGCACGTCGGCAAAGGCGGTGATGAGCACCACGGGGATGTGGGCGTGGAGCCGGCGGAAGGTGCGGAGCCAGAGCAAGCCGTCCTGACCGCTGTTTACGCCAAGCGAGAAGTTCATGTCGAGTAGGATGAGATCTACCTGCTCCTGTTGCAGCAGCGTGGGGGCGGTATCGGGGCGAGACAGGGTGAGAATCCGTTCGAACGTATTGCCCAGACAGATCTTCAGCGCCGTGAGTATCGACGGATTATCGTCGATGACAAGAAGGGTTCCATATTTCATATCTTTATTTTTTTTGTTTGCAAAAGTACGCTTTTTTCCCGAAACGACAAACAAAAACGGGGCTGTTGTGTGATAATCATACAATAGAGTGTATGAAATTCATACAATCCACCTTCCGGGCTGCCGGAAATCTTGGCAGAAAATGGGAGAAGCCGTACCTTTGCAGCAGCTAACGAAAACAGGGAGATGGTATTCTTCCTTTATCGTTTGATTTTAGTGAAACAAAAAATAAATGAGTATATGATGAAAAGTTATGTGAAATTCTTATCACGCAACAAGCTTTATGCCACCATAGAGGCCTTGGGCCTCTCGGTGGCACTGGCTTTTGTGCTGATACTCGTTTCCTATGCTACTGCAGAGTATCGTGTGGGAACGAATCTGAAACAGGCTAAGGAACTCTATGTAGCAGGTTCCGGCGATTATCTCGGAATGACCTGGGGCACAGCCAAGGAGTTCTTTCCTTCCATCCCGGAAATCAAGGGATGGACAAGATTTGGTGAATATTACGCTCCGCAGGGAGCCATGATAGATGGACAGTATTATGAGGCAAAATATCTGGCTATCGACCCGAACTTTTCCCAGTTTATGGGTTACAAATGCCGTGGTTGTGCGCCAGATCATCTCCTTTCGGATGCTCATCAGGCAATGGTTTCGGAATCTTTTGCCAAGAAAGCCTTTGGCAACGCCAATCCTATCGGTCGCACCATCCAATGCGGTAAGCTGCAACTCAAGGTGGTGGGAATCATGGCGGATTTCGACCGTGAGGACCTTCTTAACCCATACGATATTTTCGTGTCGATGAAACTGATAGAAGCTGAGGCTCAGGCGATGGATCAGTTTGGCTCCTGCACTACGGTGGCGCGACTGGCAAAGGATGCTGACCCGGAAAAAGTGAGACAGACCTTGCTCGGCAAATACATGAACTACTGGAAAGGATGGAAGAAGGATTCGGATGGAGTCAGCTTTATGTGGGGTTGCCAGTTTGTGAGATGGGACCAGATTCATTTTACGGATGATGATGTCGATATTTTCAAGCATGGCAATCGTACTCTGGTGAATATCCTCCTGGTCGTGGCGCTGGTTCTGCTGCTTTCTGCCTTGTTCAACTACATCAATCTTACGGTGGCTCAGATTGGCAACCGTGCGAAGGAGATGGCTACCCGAAGACTGCTGGGCGAATCGGTAGGGGGCGTGATGCTGCGCTATCTCAAGGAGTCGGCGCTCTTCACGGCAGTCTGCTTCCTGCTGGGCTTGTTGATTTCCTGGGCATTTATCCCGTTGTTCAATTCGATGTTGGATACGAAAATCGACCTGTTCCATTCCTTCGACCTTCTGTGGTTCCTGCCGTTGGCTTATGTCATCATCTCCATCTTTGCGGGAATCCTTCCTGCCATCGTGGTTTCTCGTTTCAATCCGATAGATGTGGTGAAGGGAACCATCCGCATGCGCAGCAAGATGTGGTTCAGCAAGATATTTATCGTAGCCCAGAACGTCATCAGTATCACGCTGGTAGTCATGGCGATAACGATGATGCTCCAGATGAAGCATCTTGCCGATTTGCCGTTGGGTTATCAGACGAAGGATATTGTTTCCATCTTTTCTTCCTTGGATGGTTCGCCGGAGAAGATGGCTATCCTCAGGAACCGTCTGAAAGCGCTTCCAGAGGTGGAAGAGGCAACTTACGGCAACGCCAATCCTATCAGTAGCTGGGGAAACGGCGTGCATGGTGACAACGAAAAACTGATAGGAATGCTCCGTATGTTCTTGGCAGATTCTACGGCGATGAAGATGCTGGGAATCAGGGTGATTGAACAGTATTGCGAGCCAGCCTATGGCAAGATTTGGGTAACGGAAGATGCGAAGCGTGCCTATGGCGTTTCTGCCCACAAGCCGTGGTTTGGAATGAGACTGGAAAACGGAAAACACGAATATGAGGTGTGCGGCGTGATTGCCGATTATCATAGTGGAGATGCGCTGAGCGAGAATGAGAAAACGGAGCATAATGCCATTGGAGTCATTACTCCGCAGCAGGGTGGATGGGTTGTTCTGGTGAAAACCCGTGGCGATCATGCCCAGGCGCTGCAGGCTATCCGGAGTACCTGCAAGCAGGTGGCTAAGGAACTGATAGGTGTTCCTGCGGAAATGGAGGCGGAGTATATGGATGATACTTTGAAGAATAATCTCAAGGACAAGCATAATATGATGGTGCTCATCATCACATTCATGAGCATTTCTATCCTGATTTCTGCCTTGGGGCTCTTCGGAATGTCGGTTTATTACGGCAACCAGCAGAAGCGCCAGATTGCCCTGCGCAAGGTGATGGGGGCTTCGATTGGGGATGCGGCTTGGCAACTGGCTAAGAGATTCCTCGTCAGTTCGCTGGTGGCTGTGGTCATCGCCATCCCTATCTGCGTGAAGCTGATGCAGACTTATCTTATGGATTTCGTCCATCGCATCTCCTTCCCTTGGTGGGTGTTACTGGCTGGCGCCATCTTTACTTTATTGATAGCCTTTGTTTCGGTTATCGGCTGCACCCTGCGTACGGCGATGTCAAATCCGATAGACAGCATCAAGGCTGAATAATGAGTCATAAACTTTAAAAAGATTTCTAACGAGATAAAGATTTCTAACGATAAAAAAGATTTCTAACGATGATACGAACAGAGAATTTAACTAGAATATTCCGCACGGAAGAGGTGGAAACCATCGCCCTGAACGGCGTAAACATAGAGGTAGAAGATGGTGAGTTTATCGCCATCATGGGTCCTTCGGGATGCGGTAAGTCAACCTTGCTGAACATCCTGGGCTTGTTGGATAGTCCTACGGAAGGCAAGTATTGGTTGAATAACGAGGAAGTGGGCCATCTGAAGGAGCGTGAGCGTACCGCCTATCGCAAGGGTCGCATCGGCTTCGTGTTTCAGAACTTCAACCTCATCGATGAACTTACCGTTGAGGAAAATGTGGATTTGCAGCTGAAATACCTCGGAGTGGGGAAGGCGGAGCGCAAGGAGCGTGTGCTCGAAATTCTGAGAAAGGTGAAGCTGAGCCATCGTGCCAAGCATTATCCTCATCAGCTTTCGGGCGGTCAGCAGCAGAGGGTTGCCATCGCCCGTGCCGTGGTGGGCAAGCCTAGCATCATCCTTGCCGATGAGCCTACGGGTAACCTCGATTCCAAGAATGGTATGGAGGTGATGCAGTTGCTCAGCGAACTGAACGAAGAGGGAACCACCATCGTGATGGTGACGCACTCCAAGCACGATGCTACCTACGCCAGTCGCATCATCAATCTGTTTGATGGACAAGTGGTGGATGCGGTAAATGATCAGCTTTAATCTGCGGTTTTCTGTCCAACAATTAGACGGTGGTGTCTAATTGTTGGACAGTTTGTTTTATGAAGAATTTTGTCTAATGGCTTGATTATCAGGATAAGTGCTGTTTTGGCACGGCTCTTGTCCTTATCATGCCAAAATGAAGAAGATTATGAAAAGAATAGGAATATTGATAGGATGGTTGGTCTGGGCGGCTAGTGCCTCGGCACAGAGCTGGAGCCTTGACGACTGCATGAAATACGCCGTGGAGCACGCCACGGAAGTGAAGCGTGAGGTGGTTAACGCCCGCCAGCGCAAGCAGGATTACCAGCATGCTGTGGCAGGATTCCTGCCTACCGTTACGGGTGGCGTGCAGGGACAGTACGCCTGGGGACGAAACATCGACCCGGAAACCAATACTTATAATAATGTAACGACATTCAACAACTATTATCAGCTTTATGCCGAACTGAATGTCTTCGATGGTTTCGCCACCATCAACGCCTTGAAGCAGGCTAAGTTGAGTCGGGATTATTCAGCCACGGCGATGCAGAAGATTCAGGACGACCGTGCCATCGACGTGATGCAGAAATATGTGGATGCTGCCTATGCTGAGGCAAGCATTCGGATAGCAAGCGAGAAACTGAACGAAAGCAAGCGGATGCTGGCTAAGATGAAGCGCCTGTATGAACTGGGCGAGAAAGGCCGACCGGATGTGGTGCAGATGGAATCGCAGGTGGCAGAAGATGAATACAATCTTACGCATCAGGAGAATGTGGCAAAACAGAGTCTGCTCGCCTTGAAATCGGCGATGAATTTTCCGGTGGATGAAGAACTGAAAATCCAGATTAATGAGGAGCAGAATTTGAAGTTAACGTCTGATAATAAAGAGGTTTCTGAATCTGGAGTAAACTACGAAACCGTTTACCAGGGCTTCCAGCATATTTCTCCCGATTTGAAGTCGGCAGAATACGAAGTGGAGCGGGCACGGTATGATTATAAGATAGCAAAAGGCAGATTGCTGCCATCACTCTCTCTCGGTGGCGGCATTTCTACCAACTATTATAAGAATCTCTCTCAGAAAGGGCAATACGATGGGTTTGCCTCGCAGTTTCACAACAACCAGGGCGAATACCTCGCGTTGACCCTTTCCATACCTATTTATAATAGCGACCGATGGCACAGCGTGAAGAAGGCACGCAACGACTGGCAATTGGCACAGGTGAACCTGGAGGAAACCCGTCGCAAGCTTCACGACCAGATAGCCCAGGCGGTAATGGATGCAGAGGGTTACGCCAAGGAGTTGCATCAGATGCAGAAGAAGGTGGCCTCCGATTCGCTCGCCTATCACATGTCGAGCCGTAAGTTTGAAGAAGGAATGCTTTCCACCTTCGATCTTCATACCGCAGCCCAAACGCTTCTGGAAAGTAGAATCAAGGAACTCCAGATGCAGTTGCTGCTTATCATCAAACAGAGATTGGTTGCTTATTATCAGGGAGAAAATTTAATAAGATAAATTATGGATATAAAGATAGAAAAGAAAAAATATCTCGTGCCTCGCAAGTATTGGGCATGGATTGGCGGAGGAGCGGTTTTGATCGCAGTCCTCATTTGGTTGGGATTGAGCAATTTCTCTTCCACTCTGAAGGTGGATAGGAAGGGATTGAGCATCGGAACCGTGGAGAAGGCGCAGTTCAATGATTATGTTTCGGTGGATGGACAGGTGGTTCCTATCTCCGTGGTACAGATCAGTTCCGAAGAAGGTGGTATCGTTCTGGAAAAAGTGGTGGATGAAGGTGCCCACGTGAACAAGGGCGATGTGATCGTGAAACTGAGCAATTCGAATCTCGACCTGGAGATTCTGAATGCCGAGAGCGAACTTGCCGAAAAGCAGGACATGCTTCGCAACACCCAGATTTCGATGGAGCAGGACCGTCTGAACAATAGCAACGAGGAACTTTCGCTTTCGCAGGATGTCATTACCAAGCGCCGCTCCTATCAGCATCAGGAGGCGTTGCACAAGGAAGAACTCAATTCGCGCGAGGAGTATCTGAAGGCAAAGGAAGATTATGACCTTGCCGTCAAGAAGCATGCACTCATCAGCAAGCGATTGAAGAAGGATGCACAGCTTCGCCGTTCGCAGATGGATCAGATGGGCGATAATCTGGAAGCCATGCAGAAGAATGTGCAGCTGGTTCGCCAGCGCAAGGAGAAGCTGAACATCCGCAGCACCATTTCGGGCGAAGTCGGTTTGCTCGATGTGGAGCTGGGGCAGAGCATACAGGCAGGACAGAAGATTGGTGTCATCAACGACCTCAGCGATTTCAAGGTGCAGGCGCAGGTGGATGAGCATTACATCGACCGGGTAAAACCGGGACTTACTGCTACCTTCGACCAGAACGGCAAGCATTATCTCCTGCAGGTTCGCAAGGTTTATCCCGAGGTAAGAGATGGTAGGTTCCGCATCGACTTCGTCTTCAAGGGTGTTCGCCCTGGCAATATCCGAACCGGTCAGACTTATTATGTAGATTTGCAGCTCGGTCAGTCTAAGCAGGCAATAATTATCCCTAAAGGCACGTTTTATAGTGTAACGGGCGGTCAATGGATCTTTGTATTAGACAAGAGTGGCAAGAAGGCTTATCGTCGAAAGATTACCATCGGTCGCCAAAATCCTCAGTATTATGAGGTGATTGAGGGCTTGGAGCCGGGCGAACAAGTCATCGTTAGTGGCTATGAGGCCTATAAGGATAATGATGTATTAGTTTTTAATTAGTAGTGATTAGTTAGTAATGATTAATTAGTAGTGATTAGTGATAAATTGGGCTAACGCCCTTGAAACAGGATATTTGATATGAATCATATTATTAACGCATTCAAGAATCTGCCTCGAAGAGGTCAGCACAATTTCGTGAAGATCTTGTGTCTGGCGCTCGGATTGGCAATCAGTTCGGTAATTATTGCCGAGATTTATTTCGAGCAGACTTACGATACGTACTTTCCAGGATGGGAGAGGACGTATCAGATTTCAGAAGTGGGAACGATGCCGGGAGACGATGGCAATAAGTCTTTCAATTTCGCCCAAACCTCAGGAGCTACAGCTCCGGGCATCAAACAGTATGCTCCATTTGTGGAGGCTGCTACACGACTTGTTTTTATTGGAGATTTCCAATGTAATATGGAAGACCAAAATGCAATCTCTTGTAAAATAGCATTGGCGGATAGCTGTTTTTTTGATGTCTTTCCCCAAAAGGTAACGATTGGCAAGGCAAAAGAAGTCCTTTCTCGTCCATTCTATTGCATGATAGACTCAGAGACAGCGGCGAAGATGGGCGGCAATGTCGTGGGTAAGCATTTCACGATGGCAAGTTATCCTGGACATACCTTTACTATCGGAGGTGTATTTGAGAGTTTCCCATGGGGATCCTCTTGGCATTCTCTTCAAGTGTTGGTGTCATTGGGTAGTATCGGGGATATGTTTGGTTATGATGGAAGGCAGCAATGGACTGGAAATGATTGTTATCAGTCTTTTATCCGATTGTCAAAAGGGCATAAGCCAAGTGAACTTCATCCATATATCAACAAGATGAAGCAAGACCACTTCCCGTTGAAAGAATGGAAGAAAGCGGGTATTTCATTAGATTACGACTTTACCGTTCTCAGCGAAATGTACACGCAAAGCCCTTACATCAAGAAGATGGGATGGATCATGGGTATCATCGCTTTTGTATTGCTTTTCACTTCCGTGATGAATTACCTGCTCATCATCGTGGGTAATCTCGTAACGCGTTCTCGTGAGATGGCTGTGCGTAAATGTTATGGAGCGGAACCCAAGAACATCCATGCCATTGTCTTCTCCGAGGCGTTGGTACATGTTGGCTTGTCGATTGTTCTTGCAGCTATTTTAGTATTTCTCAGCAAGGGAACGGTAGAGAATTTCCTTTCAGCCCCAGTTAGTGTCTTGGTGCTCAATCGAGGTTGCTGGATATTGGTAGCAATTTGTCTCTTAGTGCTTTTAGTGGGTGGGTGGATGCCTGGTTGGCTTTACTGCAAGATACCTGTAGCGATTGCTTTCAGGGGGTATAGTGAGAACCGTAAGAAATGGAAGCTCATCTTGCTGGGTGTTCAGTTTATCATTTCGGGGCTATTGTTCAGCTTGCTCTTTGTGGTCAATAATCAATATAATATGATGGTAAACTTGAATCCTGGTTACAAGTATGATAAGGTGGCATTCGTTTTTGTAGAAGGACTAGAGAAAGACCAACGAGCGCAATGTCTATCGGAAATTAAGCGAATGCCTGATGTCAATATGGTGGCATCTTGCTATAGTGTTCCTTTGCAAAGTTATAGCTTTAATGGTAATAATCTTTCTTTGCCTGGCGACAAGCGTACTATCCAAATCATTCATGATGCAGGTGGAGTGGATGACAATTACTTCAAGATGATGGACGTTGAGTTTGTAGAAGGATCTTTCTTCACAGAGCGTAATGATAGTTCTCGACAAATTATCATTGACGAGAACTTGGCTAACAAGCTCGTAAAACTTGGACATTGGAAAGATGGAGCCGTAGGTAAGAGGGTTTGGGTATCTTCTCATTGTGATGAGGATGAAACGATGACGATTTGTGGCGTGGTCAAGAATGTGAGGTATGGAACGATTAGCACGTCGAATGCTGATACGAACGCTACTCCTTTTGTCTATTTCTATGGTCGGGCTAATCGGTGTATGCTCGTCAAGTTTAATGACTTGACGGAAAAGAGTCTCTCTGACTTAAAGAACGAGGTGCAGTCGCTGTATCCGAATAATGAAGTGACCGTTTATGATTATGAATCCGAGTTCAAGGCACAGTATGCTTCCCAGCTTAATTTCCGCAACGGAATCTTGGTTGCCGGCATCGTAACGATGATTATCGCCCTCTTCGGATTGGTGGGCTATACGAGTGATGAGGTGAACCGCCGCCGCAAGGAGATAGCGATAAGAAAGGTGAACGGGGCGAAGGTGAAGGATATTCTTCGCATCTTCCTGAAGGACATCATGAAGATTGCCTTGCCTTGCATCATCGTGGGCGACTTGGGGGCTTGGCTGATAGCCAGACAATGGCTTATGTCGTTCAGTGAGAAGATTACGATGACGCCTTTGCTGTTTATCGGTGTTACCATCATCTTGCTCGTCATCATCGGGCTTTCCGTCGTCATCAACTGCTACAAGGTGGCGAATAGTAATCCGGTGAAGTATCTCAAGGATGAATAAGTCTCCCACAGATTTTCACAGATGACACAGATTTAAGGGCGTATACCCTAATTTAACATTCAACATTTAACACTTAACATTGAACAAAATGATAAAAATAGAGAATCTTTGCAAGTCATTCCGCACAGAAGATGTGGAGACGATTGCTTTAAATAACGTATCTTTCACAGTAGAAGACGGCGAGTTTGTCGCCATTATGGGACCATCAGGTTGCGGCAAATCCACCTTACTCAATATCCTTGGATTATTGGATAATCCTACATCGGGAAAATATTTCCTGGGTAATCACGAGGTGGCAAACCTGAAGGAAAAGGAGCGTACGGATGTGAGAAAGGGAGAAATCGGTTTTGTGTTCCAGAGCTTCAATCTGATAGATGAATTGAATGTAGAGGAGAACATCGAGCTTCCTCTTACTTACCTCAACATTCCGAAGGCGGAGCGCAAGGCAAAGGTGCAGGCGATTATGAAGCGAATGGCCATCAGCCATCGTGCCAAGCACTTCCCTCATCAGCTTTCTGGTGGTCAGCAGCAGCGAGTAGCCATCGCCCGTGCCGTGGTCTTCGGTCCGAAGCTCATCCTTGCCGATGAGCCTACGGGTAACCTCGATTCCAAGAATGGTGCCGAGGTGATGCATCTGCTTACCGAGCTGAACCACGAGGGCACCACCATCGTCATGGTAACACATAATGAGCATGATGCCAAGATAGCCCATCGCACCATCCGCCTGTTTGATGGACAGATTGTAGAGGCGGAGGGCAATCAGTAATTATTTGACTAAGTTTAATATGGCTTTTATAAAATCGTGTGATAAGCCAATAATTTCCAGGATGTCATTTTCGGAAATTTCGTAGGCGCAGTTGTAATCGGCTTTTTGCCTTAATTGGAACATACGGGCGAGGAAACTGCCATAAGAGATATCTACGATACCAGTCTTTACGAAGTGTAAACTGAATTGGGTGTTAATGCCGGCATGAGTGTGGGCATTAACACCTTTTGCTATGAATAGAGCTTGTACGGCATGGAAGCAGGCATAATAATAGCGATTGGCTGCTAAATCCCAATGCTTTAGTTCAACCATTTCATCTGCTTGAGTTAAAAAGCGCTTGGCTTTTTCTACTTGCAGACTGATTAATGTGTCTTTGTTTACTTGATCCATAACTTTTATATTAAACTAATGCCGTCTCGATTTACATTCTCGTAAAAAGGGGTGAAGTTATACGATTCCCATTCTTTCTTTGTGTAAAGAATGGGATTGATTTCTGTTCCGAGGTCGCAACCTAACAAGACAAACGGGTAACTTACTTTGTCATAGTCTGTTTGTTCCAGTTTGTCTTTGTCTAAAAGGATAAGAATGTCCCAGTCTGAATCGTTGCGAGCATCACCTCTCGCTCTTGATCCATACAATATAGCCTTGCTGCCTAAAGGAATAGCAGATTTAGCTATTTCTTTTATCTTTAATATGGTCTTATCGTCTGTTGACATAAGCTTAATCTTTTATAATGGCAAAGATATGGTAAAAAAGCGAAAGTGCCAAACTTTCTTCCTCAAAATTATACTTTTTTATGGGATGAGGATGCGGAAGGTGGTGATTCCCTGTGCCTTGTCCTGATGGAGCGAGAGGCTGCCGCCGCTTACTCGCATGATCTGGCGGGAAAGGGAAAGACCGATTCCGCTTCCTTCCGGCTTCGTGGTGAAGAACGGGATGAAAATGTGGGAGGCTACATCTTCGGGGATGAGACCGGCGTTGTTGCTCACGTCGATGATGATGGATTCCTGGGCGTTGGCGTAGGCTTGGAGACGGATAAATGCCTTCTTGCTTGCCGCGGATTGCAAATCCGCGGAGCGACATTCCTGCTTGTTCCTACCCTGCACATTTCCATCTTGCTTGTTTCTTTCTGCAGATAACTTTTCCTGCCCGTTGAAAGCTTCTACGGCATTCTTCAGAAGATTCGTTACAACGTGAGAGAGGAGACTCTCATCGGCGTAAGCCAGCAAATCCTTGGGAGAAACCGAAATCTCTACTTCGTGGTTGCAGAGCATCGCCATTCTTTCCAGAAACGGTTCCACATAGAAGAGAGCAGGCTGAGGCTGGGGAACATGGGTGAAGCGGCGATAGTTGTTGACGAAAGCCAACAGCTCGGTTCCTGTTTTGTGGATGGTTTCCAAGCCTTGCTTCAAGTCTTTATCCTCTGTAACTCGGGTAAGCAGAGTTTCGCTCAACGAAGTAACCGGCGTGATGGTATTCATGATTTCATGAGTCAGCACACGAATCAGTTTGATCCAAGAATCCACCTCCTGATTGCTCAGCTCGTGGCTCACGTCGCTCAGGGCGATGATGCGCACGTGCTTGTCTTTCAGCATAGCTTGCGTCTCATGTTTTGCCAGGTGCTCATCCTTCAGTTTCCCTTTTACCTGGTTCATGTGGGTAAGCACATCCGTATCGAGCAATCGGAGGGCAGCCTGGTTGTGCTGCAGAATGTTGTTGTGGCTATCTACCACCAGGATGCCCGTATCCACCGCATTCAGAATCTGTTCGTAATATTTCTCCCGATCCATCTGCTCCTCTCTTGTATGTTGTAGGAAGAGCTTGATTCGGTTGAGGGATTGATGCAGAATCTTATCCTCCTTAAACCTCTTCTCCGTAGGAAAATTGAAGGAGAAATCCCCATTATCTATCGCATCAAAAAGGAAGGTTACCTTCTTGATGTTGCGGCGATAGTGGCGGTAGAGGCGAATGTAACCCACTACAGCCACGAGCAAAAGCACGATAATTATAATTAGTTTATAATCCATATCGCTTAATCTTATTATAAAGCGTCTGGCGGGAAATGCCCAGTCTTGCGGCTACCACCGACAGATTTCCCTCACATTCCCTGATGGTTTTCTCTATCATTCGGCTCTCCATCTCGTCGAGCGTCTGAACCTCTTCCAGGGGCTTCTCTCTTCTCTGCTGGTTTCCGCCGTCAATATCTTCGGCAGAAATCATTCCGCCATCAGATAGAATCACGACTTTCTCGATGGCGTGCTGAAGTTCACGGATGTTGCCGTACCAAGGCAAATTGGTAAGTTTTTTCTCAGCTTCTTTCGAAAGACGGAGATTCACCTTATTATATAAATCGCCATATTGATGGAGGAATCTTTCTGCCAGCGGAACGATGTCTGATTTTCTCTGTCTCAGGGCAGGCAATTCCAGATGGATGGTATTGATGCGATAGAGCAGATCCTCTCTGAATTCGCCATCGTTTACCATCTGCTGCAGATTGCGGTTGGTGGCGCAAACCAGTCGTACGTTGATGGGAATCTGCGTACTTCCGCCCACTCTTACGATGCTTCTGCGTTGCAGGGCGGTAAGGAGTTTTGCCTGAAGACCGTAGGATAGGTTTCCTATCTCATCCAGGAAGATGGTGCTGCCGTCGGCAAGCTCAAACTTGCCCGGTTTATCCACCTTGGCATCGGTAAAGGCACCCTTTACATGACCGAAGAGTTCGCTCTCGAAAAGGGTTTCCGTAATGGCTCCCATATCCACAGGCAGCATCTTTTTCCCACATCTTGTGGATAAACTGTGTATTTCGTTGGCTAACACCTCTTTACCTGTTCCGTTTTCGCCTGTAATGAGGATGTTTGCATCGGTTGCGGCAACTTTTTCCACAATGCTTCTCAAATTGTTCATAACTTCGCTATCTCCCCAATACATAGTACTTTGTGCATCTTTTCCACAAAGTTTTCCACCTTTTTTGCCAATAGCGTTATCCACAGCCTTATTCTTATCCCTAGCCTCCATCAGCGTACGGATCATCTTCTCGTTTTCAAAAGGCTTCACGATGAAGTCGGCGGCACCTTCCTTGATGCCTGTTACGGCAAGTTGGATGTCGGCATAGGCGGTAAAGAGCACCACCTCGGTTTTCGGGCTGAGGCTCTTGATTTCCCTGAGCCAGTACAATCCCTCGTTTCCCGAATTGATTCCGCTGGAGAAGTTCATGTCGAGCAGCACCACGTCAGGATGCTCCTCTCTCAGCTTGGCTGGGATGGAGTTAGGGTTGGCGATGGTGATGATGCCATCGAATATGGGTTCCAGCAGCATCCTCACCGTAGTAAGAATGTTGCGGTTGTCATCAACAATCAATATTGTTCCTTGTTTTTTAATCATTGTTCGTTTTTTTTACGATGATATTTTCCTTGATGTCCTGTTTCTATCTTTTGTCTTCCAGCAGAAAAGCCATGTAGAGGGGAAGAATGAAAGTTTGTGGGGCTGTTCCCACATTTACATCTCCCAGTTTGATGGCTTGAGATACGTGATACTTTTCGGGGTTCGAAAGGATGGTCTTGGCACTTTTAATGTTTCCGTTGCTCGCCTTTACTTCTACCAGCGTGCATTTGCCTTCGTATCTTGTAACAAAGTCGATTTCCAAACCCGAGTCCTTGCGGAAATAATAGAGCTTGCGATTCATCTTGCCAAAAATGTCGGCTACCAGATTTTCAAAGATGGCTCCCTTGTATCCATAGAGATTGCCTTGCAGAATGTCAGCTGCCGTTCCTGGTTCGAGCATACTGATGAAAAGTCCTGTATCTGCCATGTAAACTTTAAACTGGTCGGGAATGGAGTTGCCATCAAGTGGGAGTTCGGGCGCTGACAGGTTGTAGCAACGGCGGATAATGCCAGCATCTTCTATCCATTGCAAACTGCCCTGATAGTCACGTCCTCTTCCGTTGGATCGTACTGTGGCGTATGCGAATTTCTTGTTTTCCTTACTCAGTTGACGTGGAATTGACTCGAAGCATTCTCTGATTCTCGACTTGTCTGCTTGTGGAGCATATTTCAGCATATCTACTTTATATTCTTCGATGATAGCTTGCTGCATTCGTAGCACGTTTTGCATATTATGAGTTTCCATAAATACGCTCACGGCTCTTGGCATTCCGCCAACAATGCAATATTGCAGCAGCAGTTGGCGCATTCTTTCGTGGATGGCTTCTTGTACCGGAGTCTTTTCTTCCAGGCAGCGATGCAGGTAGTCGATGGTCATTTTCTTAATGCCATTTGCCCAGAGCCATTCCTCAAAATCCATTGGATACATGTCTATGATAGTCTCGTAACCAACAGGAATTGGAGCCTCTGACGAAGCATTGGTATGGTAACCGCTGACTCCCAGCAGGGAACCCGTACCGATGACATCGTATCTGCCATCAGTCTTGAAGAATTTCAAGGCTGTGCGGGCACGTGGGCATTCTTGTATCTCGTCAAAGATGATGCAGGTCTTGCCCGATACGAAATTGGCATCGGGTATTAAGGTAGAAAGTGTCATGCAGAGAAGATCGATGTCCAGGCCACCATCAAATACCGACTTGTATTCTGGGTGCTGGAAAAAGTCAATATACACAACATGCTCATAATTCTTATGGGCAAAATCGAGTACCGAGAATGTCTTTCCGCATTGGCGACATCCTTTAATGATGAGAGGCATTTTGTGCTCATCACTCTTCCATTCTTTGAGATATTTCTCGATTTTCCGTTTAAACATCTGTTTTCTAATGATTTATGATGTATTACTCTTGATGCTGTGCACGTTTTCCAAGGGACTTTTCTTGAATTCGTGCACGTTTTTCAAGGGACTTTTTGTTCTATTCTGCCACTTTTTCAAGGGACTTTTTGTTGCAAAGATAGGATAAAATACTGAGAAACAATAAAAAAGAGACGAAAAAATGCCGATAATGGCGCCAAAAGTTGCTTTTCCGGCAGCTTTTGGCATCCTTATCGGCACTTGTTTATTCAAAATTCTGGTTCCTGATGCAGAATTGCTTATTCCAAAAGGGGAGTTACAACTCTATCGGAACCACTATCTTTATGCTGAAGTTGCGGCCCATATTGTAAACGCCTCTTCTGCCTGTAACCTGGTTTACGTCAAGATACTTCAGACGGCTCAGGTGATTCTGGTAAGCACGGTTGGTAAGGTTCTCGCCCGAAAGATAGAGCGAGAGAAGGCGCTTGCCATGGAGCTTCACGTCGGTACCGGCATACATATTTAATAAGGTGTAGGATGGCGTGGCGGTCTCCGTATCGTTGGCTGCGAAATAATGGCTCTGGCGAAGATTGCAATCCATCTGCAGCTTGACGAAGAGATGGTCGAAAGTCCTGCCGTTGCAGACAAACTCATATCTTACATCCGAAATCCAACGGGGAGCTGGGGTGAATGGCAGATACTTAGATTCGGATGGCTGATGCAACTGCACGGAGTTGACATATGAAAAAGTGTTGCCGAAGTGCAGACGCTCTACAGGATGGATGTCGATGCTCGCCTCACCACCCAGAATGCGGGCGTCGCCCGAAGTAAACTGATAGGCAGGCGTGTCGTCGATGAGGATAGGCTGATTGTTCTCATCAGCCAACTTCTCGCTGTAGATGTAATGATTAATTCGATTGGCAAACAGCGAGAGTTCTGCCGAAATAATAGACGAAGAATAGTCCAAACCGAGGTCGAATTGCCAGCTGTTCTCAGGCTTCAGACCGGTATTTCCCAATTCGTATCGCTGGGTTCCCTCGTGCACACCATTCGATGATAATTCGCTGATGTTAGGCGCACGGAATCCTCTTGCCAGGTTCAGCTTGATATTGAAATCGGGCAGGATTTCGTAAGCCAAGCCAATGCTTCCGGTTACTCCCTCAAAGCTGCGCTTAAAGGCCTGGAAGCGGAAAGAATCATTCGATTCAGCATCATCCTCTTCTCTCAAAGCCTCGCTGTGCAGATGGCGATGATCGTATCTGATGCCTCCGCTCAGGTTCAGTTTGTCTATCTCTTTGCTCACCGTGGCAAACACGCCATAATCGAAGAGATGATAGGCTGGAATCAGAAATTCAGAACCTTTATTAACCGACTGCTGCCACATGCCGTTGATGCCCGTAGAGAACTTCCAGCCATTCATTTCCGGCGAGAGATAATGCAGGTCGTAATTCATGGTATGGAGCATGAAATCGAGTCCGCATTCCTTCGGATTCTCTTCCTCCTCAAACTCCTGACGGCGGTTCTGCTGATAACCCAAGAGGAGTTTCAGATTGCCGTCGCCCAGGAACCAGGAATTGTCGAGCACCGCCTTGTAATGGTGAATCTGCTGATAAGGCATCGGTTTGCCGTAACTCTTGGCATCGTAGCCATCCGGAATTTCCAGCTCGCCCGTTTTCTCATCTCTTTCTCCCTCTACGATGCCCGGAGTGAGATGATAATAATCGAGTGTGAGATGCGAATGTCCCTGGCGATAATTCCAGCCTAGAAGCTGCGAGAATGCCTGCTCTCTGAGTGAAGAACCGAAGACGTAACCATCGTATTTGTTCTTGTAGGCATGCGCCATTTTTCCACTATATCGGGTATTCCAGACAAAGCCGCCCTGGTTGCCGGCAAAGTTGAGCGAATAATCAAAAAGTCCGTTGTTGGTTTGGTAACCCGTTGAGAAATTGGCTCTCATGTCGCCCTTAGCAAGGGTAGGAGCGGAATGGAAGATGAGGACGCCAGCCATCGCATCCGAGCCATACATAAGACTTGCCGGACCTTTCAGGATCTCTACGGAATGAACCGAAGCCGGGTCGATTTCTATTCCGTGCTCATCGCCCCATTGCTGTCCTTCCTGTCTGACTCCATCATTCACTACGACCACACGGTTAAATCCCAATCCACGAATCACGGGTTTGGAGATTCCGCTTCCCGTGGTAATCTGCGAAACGCCTGGCTGATGAGCGATGGCATCGATGATGTTGGTTGAAGGCTGCATTTCGAGTTGGCGGGCAGAAACGAAAGAGATGGGTGCTGGCGACTGCTTGAGCTTCTGGCTGCCAGTCAATCCCGTAACTACTACTTCATTCAGTTTCACGCTCGATTCCGTCAGAGGCTGGTGCTTGACTGAATCGCTGGTTTCCATACCATAAATGCTTGACTTTTCCTTGTTATTATCTGCTCCGTTTATAGCCATAGCAGGGGCTGTTGCCGACGAGCATAGGCTCATCAGCAATATTGATTTCAATATTGTTCTCATTATGTTATTAATTACCTTATTATGTTAATTTTCAATTATTTATAAAAACTGATAATAAGGTGGAGCACGGGTAGATTTTACCCCCTTCGCCCTGCACAGGCAAGGAGAGCAGAAGGCACGGCGAGGGGAGAGATGGAGCACGGTGATGGCAACCCATACCACGAGGGATGGAGCCAGATAAGGTGTGCTTTGCAATTGGCAGAGCACACAGTCGTGCATGGTATTCTGCAGGGCTATCAGATGGCCGTCGTGATGAACATGATGGGCGCAATCTGCACAATAGAAATCTGCATGAGTTCCCTGCGCTTCACCATGATGGTGAAACGTAACGACCAGCAGCATCGGCAGGTAAACCAATAGCAGCAGCCAGGAAATTCGGATTCTCTTATGCGTTATCCGCTGCATTTAACAATATTTATTTTCTGCAATTATCTATAGTCTTCTGATTTTTCCGTTTGCAAAGTTAATCATTTCTTCCTAAAATGCTGCATTTCCCAATTATTTTTGTACTTTTGCAACAAAATTTTTAAAATAGGCGTACCCGATTTCAGGGGGATGTTGTATTATGAACAAAGTAGAATCATAAAAACAAGAAAAATGATGAAAAGAACGACTTCCCTTATACTGTGTCTTGTCTTGAGCATTTCCCTATTTGCTCAAAGCAGAGGTGTGACCTTTCAGGTGCATAACGAAACGCTTACTTCCGTGTTGAAGAAGATAGAAAAGGCGGGCGAGAAGAATATCCTCTTTGCCTATCAGGCTACCGACCAATATCACGTAACCGCCAATATCCAGGCTAAGCGACAGAAGGAAGCCCTGGAGATGGTGCTGCAAGGGAAACCTTTCTCCTTCGTAGAGCACAACACCTATTTTGCCGTGCAATACACGGGCAAGACGACCCGGGTAGAACAGATCAAGGGCCGCGTGGTGGATGAGCACCAGAAGCCTCTGCCTTTCGCCAACGTGGTGTTGATTTCCTCCGTCAGCAAGGCTTATGTGGCCGGTTGCGTAACGGCAGAGGATGGAAGTTTCGTGCTTCCTTATGCCGATAAGGATGTGATGCTGAAGGTTTCGTTTGTGGGCTATAAGTCGCAGACCCTGGCCTGCAAGCCTACCATGCATATCGGTCTGCATCCCGACACCCAGCAGCTGAAGGCGGTAACCATCAAGAGTACCCGCCCCAATGTGGTGTATAAGGACGGAGCCTTCACTACCCTGGTATCCGGTACCATCCTAGGCGAACTGGGTTCTGCAGAAGATATGATCAGCCAGTTGCCATTCGTTTCGGGCGAAGCGGGCAGTTGGGAAATCATCGGTCGTGGAGCGCCCGAGATTTATCTCAACGGCAGGAAATTGGAGAATCTGAACGAACTCAAGCGATTGAGCGCCAAGGATATTCTGAAGGCAGAAATTGTTACCGTTCCCGGTGCGCAGTATAGTTCCAAGACCAATGCCGTAATCCGTCTGCGTGCCGTTCGCAAGCGCGGACAGGGCTTGAGCGGAAGCCTTTATTCTGAATATATACAGGGTCGTTATTCGCCTCATGGCTATGAGGATGTGCAGTTGAACTACCGCACGGGCGGACTCGATATCTTCGGCGAAGTGGGAGCGGGATTGGAACGCTCGCACACCACCGCCCATTCCGAAACCCAGCTCCATACTACCAGCGACTGGGAATTCAACAGCCGTAGAACCACGAAAACCCTTGGTGGAGAGATTCTTATGAACGCAGGTTTCAACTATGAGATTTCCGAGCAGCAATCGCTGGGTATGCGCTATGAGACAATCAACATGATAGGCAACAACTACACTCACAGCTGGGGAGCTACCGATGTGTGGGAGAATGGTAAACTGACGGAAAGCATGGGCGTAGATCTGTTTTCGAAAAGCAAGCCCCATTGGTCGCATAGCGTGAATGCCTATTATAATGGCGATTTCGGCAAATGGAACATCAATTTCAATGGCGACTTCTATAATAAGGTGAGCCAGAGCACCCAGACGGCGATAAACGACGGACAGCTGGATGCGGAATCAGAGAGCAAGGTGAAGAGTAATCTCTATGCTGCCAAGCTGGTGGTGTCGGGACCTTTGTGGAAGGGTAGGCTTTCCTTCGGAACGGAAGAGATGTTTACTAACCGCCACAACGACTTCACCCAGAGCGGCTTTTCTGCCGATGCCTTCAACCACATCCGCCAGTCTATCTATGCCGGATTCCTGGAGTATTATCTGAACATCGGACACATGAACTATGGAGCCGGTTTGCGATACGAATACCAGAAAACCGATTATTACGAGAAGGATGTGCTGCAGGCAGAACAGAGTCCCAGCTACAGGGATTGGATTCCATTTGCATCCATCGGCTACAGCAAGGATAATCTGAATCTTGCCTTCTCCTATCGTCTGAACAAGTACAGTCCTATCTACGTCATGCTTCAGAGCAGCATCGACTACGACAGCAAGTACGAGTACAAGTCCGGTGACCCTCATCTCAAGCCTCAGAAGCAGCACAGTTTCAACCTGTCGGGCAATTACAAGTGGTTGTCGTTTATGGCTTACTACAACTATGTACTTGATATGTACATGACCTGGTACAAGCCTTACGATGAGGTGAATCATCCGAGTGTGCTTTTGCAGACGATGGCTTCAGTGCCTCATTCCTACTATTGTGGAGCCAATATCCGTGTGGCGCCTTCGTTTGGAATCTGGTATCCTAACCTCACGGCGAGTGTCTTCTACGGTCATGATAATGTAGATCATCTCAATATCCCCGAGTTTGGCAAAAACCAGCCTCAGTTTACATTCAGTATGAACAACAATCTGAGGCTTCCCCACCGGTGGTTCATGAATCTTTCGGGCAATGTCAGCACGAGGGCGGAGATGGGAATCGGAAGGAGGAAATGTACGGGCAACATGCAGTTCCGGGTTTCCAAGAATTTCATGAAGAATGATGCCCTCAAGGTGATGTTTGTAGTGCAAGACCTCTTGCATACAGGATATTATTATTTCGAGGCAAACGGCACGCAGTCGCATCGCACGTTAACCCGATATGCAGATAATCAGAAAATTCTCATGAATGTGAGATACACATTCAATGCAACAAGAAATAAATATAAAGGTAGTGGCGCAGGACAGAGCGAAAGACAACGACTTTAAGCAGCTATTCCTGGAAATGTATCCTCGATTGGTGCGTTATGCCGTGTCCCTTTTGGGAGACGGCAACGAGGCCCGTGACGTTGTGGGAGATGTTTTCGAGAAGGCGTGGAACCAATTCTCCTCCTTGCAGATGGAAACAAGGAGGAGCTGGCTCTATGCATCGGTGAGAAATGCCTGCCTCAACTGGCTCAAGCACCAGCAGGTGGAACAGACTAACGTGGAGGCGCTGATAGAGGCCACCCGGTATGATATGAGTACCCGGTATGAGGAGCACGAGCGCCTGTTGCAACAGGCGGAGCAGATAGCGAGGGAACTGAAGGAACCCACCTGCACGATTCTCCGCCTCTGCTATTTCGAGCATCTCACCTATCAGCAGGCAGCCGATAGGCTGGGCATCAGTCCCAACACCGTTAAGAAGCATATTTCCAAGGCACTTGCCATCTTGCGCGAGCGAATGAAGTATACAAACATAGAGAATTAGGAGGAAAAATCATGAATAAGAATCAAGATCAAGAACTGGATTATAGAATGGATTCTGTATCAGAAAATGTTTCTGAGAATGCTTCTGAGAAAGTTTCAGAAAATGTTTCTGATGCCCGGCTTTCCCAGATATTCGGGGAAGCCTTGGGCGATGAGCCTTCGAAGGAAGAAACGCTGGCAGCTTGGGAAGCCTTCGAGAAGAAGCATATTTCTTCTGAGGAGGAACATCTACAGAAGGCAGAAGATGAATTGTCTGAGAAAAAGATAGAGGATGAAATCGGAAGAGAAAATGGAAACGAAATCGGAAGGGAAATCGAAGGAGAATCTTCTTCCAGAAAGGTTTCTAAAGCCCGAATCCTGACTTGGATTACTGCCTCAGTTGCAGTAGCGGCAAGCCTCTTCCTTTTTATTTTCCGTTCATCCCAGGAGATTTCTCAGCCTACGGAGTTCTCCATGGAGCTTTTCTCGGAGGTCACTTCTCCCAAGCAGGTGGAGCAGATCCTGAGCGATGGCTATTGCGTGGTTTCTACCCCGGCAGCAACCACCACATTGGTAACGCTGAGCGATGGCACCAAGGTGATGCTCAACGCCAATTCTACGCTCGAATATCCTGCATCTTTCGATGATGCAGAAGTCCGGGAAGTCCGTCTGAAGGGCGAGGCTCATTTTGAGGTAACCAAGAACCCTCATCGTCCTTTTGTGGTAAAAGCGGGCGAGATGCAGACGCAGGTATTAGGTACCATATTCGACGTGAAAGCCTATCGCAAGGATGCCCCAAAGGTAACCCTGATGCAGGGCAAGGTGAAGGTGAGCAATGCCGATACGGAGGTAGAGATGCGCCCGGGGCAGACCGCTACGCTCCAGTCGGATAAGATAGTAGTGTCTAAGGCTTCCCCTTCAGCCTCCGACTGGCTGGAAGGCGATTTCGATATGGATCAGGTTACGCTGGCAGAGGCGATGAGCGACATCGGAGCCTGGTACAACAAGACCGTAGTCTTCCAATCCCAGGCGAATATGGATAAGCTCATCCACTTCCGCTTCTCCCGCAGGGCAAGCCTGCAGGAAATCATCACGGCGCTGAACGAGATGGGTGTGGCAAAAGTCAGAATAGAAAAGGGCAAGATCATGGTGCTTTGAGCCATGGTCTTGCCTATTCCTGTTCCTATTCCTATTCCTGTTCCTATTCCTATTCCATCAAAATCGATTCCTACAATCGGCTGCAAATGTAGAAAGTTTCCTTCTAAAAAGGAAAGAAATCGGCAATTATTTCCTTTTAAAAAGGAAAGTTTCTGTTTTTATCTAAAATCTCTTTTCTACTTTAAAACATTGTACTACCTTCCTGAAGATTGGGATTTGAGTGAGATTCTATTTTTCATACATTCTCATTGCGTCTCGATGCAAGTCGTGTATCTGTTCAGCCAACCATTCTGGTGAGAGAATTATCAATAGGCTTCCCCGGCTCATTAAATATCCAAAGAAATCTACGGTAGGGCGCATGGTGATTTCGAAGTCCATATAGTTGTCGCCTTTTGCGATAGCTTTTTGAGTAGCATGGAGAGGTAAGTCTTTTACTCGATACTGTTCGTAATCGTAAGCTCTAAATCTAATTCGTTCAACAGAAGTACCGTCGCCAATCAGCACTCCGTAATATTCCTTGAAGTAATCTTGAGCGTTGAAGTCTTGAGTTATCTCAAATTTGGTATCTGTGAATTCTATGCTTTTGATTCTATCAAGTGAGAATAGGGCATAGTAATCCTTTACTTCTTGGGTTTCTGCTTCTGTATAATGGAAGTGTCCCAATACATACCAACGTTGCTTATGCAATTTTATGCAATATGGCTCGATAGTATAGCTTTTGGCATTTGTATTGCCATACCTCTTGTAAAGAATGGTTATCTTGATGTTTCGTTTCATGGCATCAAGGATTAGTTTGAGGCTTTCGCCTTCATAGGGTACAGTTTCAAGCACAATCCTATCTTGAAGCGATACACATTCGCTAATAATATTGTTGGATGCAAGTGTGGCTAACATCCAGTTTTGTATGGAGTCGGACTCTAATGCTTCAGGATTTCCAATAGAATATTTATATCCGTTTTTCCTGTTGCACTCGATGTATATGCCAAAAATGTCTTCTATGGCATCTTTGTGTCGATTGAAGGTTGAACGAGCCAATTCTATTCCTTCGCTCATGTCTGTTTCAAGCCATTTCTTTTGAATATCTGTAAAAGAAATAGCTCGGGCTTTGTTGATGGTGTTTACCAACCAAATGTATTCTTTGAATTTCGCTTGAGTTCTCATGTTATATACGATTTTATCTACATTAAATAACGAGATTTTTGTGATTTTATTGATTTGTGATACTTTTTTTCTTAAAAAAAAGAACTTGTCCTATGATTTGATACAGGTTTTTCTTATCTTTGTGCCGACATAACAAATAATTTCATAAAATATGAACTATGATGAAGTAAAATTACGCCGTTTGATAGGTAAATGTCAATGGACTTTTGCCAAGACAATGCCTACGTGTCCTCATGAGTACATTGTGAGGAATAAATGTGCCTTGTCTGATGAGGAATTCGTCTTTTTTGTCCAGTCACAAAGAGAATTTGGTGTTCCACAACAATGGTGGAAATATAATTTCCCTTATCTTCATATTGATGGGTATAAGTATTGGACGATGGGAGATACCATAGAGAATACTATCATTATCAATAGGGCGAAAGACGATAATTCGCAAATACATATAGTTGAACAACAATCAGTTGAACAACAATCCCAAAAGGATAAACTTACGTTGTCTATAACTACTGTTGGTGATTTGCTTCTTCGTCAAACGATTTCGAATGGCGGGGAACCCATTAATGGTGTGAATCTGTCGATTCCGATCTATCAGCGTCCATATAAGTGGACTGCTCGTAATGCAATACAGTTGCTTGATGATATTATCGAAGCGATGAATGAAAATAAAGAAAGTTACAGGGTAGGTACTCTGATTCTTCATCGAGCATCAAGCCAAGGCTCGTATGATATAGTTGATGGCTTGCAGAGAATCATTACGTTCTCTTTGTTGTTAAAGGCTTTGGGGAAGAACGATATAGCCTTTCTCCAGCAAGAATTATATGATAATGAGTATAATGCCCGTAATATATCCAATAATTATCGAGCATTGGAACGACGCGTCAGCAAACCTGATTTGGAAGCAAGCCAACAACAGAAAGAAGACTTTTATGTAAAGGAACGGGAGTGTAGAAGACTGGAAGAATTTGTAGAGAACAGATGTGAACTTATTGTTGTTGTCACATCTGACGTTTCTGAAGCCTTTCAGTTCTTTGATTCTCAGAATGCTCGTGGCAAAGCTCTATATCCACATGATTTGCTGAAAGCTTATCATTTACGTGAAATGATTGGTATAGAGGAGAATGAGGTTGAAAGAATCGTCAAGGGATGGGAACAAATATCTCAAAGTGGTTTGGCAGATTTTTTCGGAAACTATCTGTATCGTATCAAAGAATGGGTAAATGGCAATAGGGCAGAAGTGTTGGATGAACGTAATATCCACATGTTCAAGGGGATTACTCGTTCTGCACGAACTCCTTATGCTCAATTCTATAAGAGTGCTTATTGTTATGCAGATATGGTAAATTCTTCTGCTATGCCATTCGTTTCTGGAACTCGCAATATCAATGCATTTCAATTGGACGCTCCAATTATAGCAGGCAAACCTTTCTTTGAATATACGAAGCATTATTATGCCATACTAAAGGACATTCAAGATAATAGCAAGTACGAGGGGTTCTATATCAACGACAATATTATAGTGAAGACATTGGATCGCTATTTCAAGAAGGGAGTAGGCAATGGTATTGCTCGATTGCTGTTTGATACTTCGGTACTCCTGTATGTAGATAGGTTCTGTCCGGAGTCATATCCAACCAAAGAAGATATGGAGCTATTTGAGCAATTTGTCGTTTATGCCTTTGTTTGGGCTTATTCGCTTAGAGCGCAATATACAAATCTGGGATGGCTTTCTGCTCAGAATTTCATTATGGGGGCTAATGAGAATTTGAAAAATTCATTTAATATGTACAAGTTGATAGCCAGGCAGGATACTCCCACTACATTACTCAGCGTGTTGGCAGACAAGCTAATTCCTTTGTCTAATAGCGACTTAAAGGATGGGAAAAAGAATGGCAGAACAAATGCCGAGAATTTGGATGGGCGTGATGGTGATGGAGTCTATCTGAATTATCTCTATTTCTTTAAAGTAAATCGTTTTTATAAATAGTAGAAGACAATGAAAGATTTGAAAAGTATTTTGAAAGAGTGTTCTATCAAGGAAATCTATTGTGATAATCACGGAGCACCTATTACATACGTAATTCCTATCTACCAACGTAACTATGCGTGGGAACGAGATGAAATTTGTGCTTTGATAAAAGATGTCCATGATTCTATGGATATGGGCAAAACGGTTTATTACATAGGTACTCTTGTCACTTATAAGCGTGATGAGAACAAATATGAGGTGATAGATGGTCAACAGCGTTTGACTACGATTTACATCATACTTAGAGCTTTGGGAGTGCATGACATTTATAATCGCTTGACTTATTCGGCACGAAAAGCTTCAGCTTCGACGATAGAGGCATTATCAGGGCGTGGAGAGAAAGAGGACCTTGGCGAGATGCCTGACCTTGGTATCAAGAATGGCTTCGATTCCGCAAAAGCAGGATTGAATGAGATTGTTGGTTTGGCTCAAACTGATGTGGATAAATTCAAAGAGTATTTCTTGAATCATGTCCATATCATACATTATCGAGTGCCGAAGGATGTGGATTTGAACCATTATTTTGAGGTGATGAACTCTCGTGGCGAACAGCTGGAGAAGCATGAGATTGTTAAGGCAAAATTGAGTGAACAATTTATCGGGGATAATACCTCAATGGAGAAGTTCAGCCGTATCTGGGAAGCATGTAGTGATATGTGCTTCTACGTTCAGCAAAAAATGTCTGATATGAAAACTGTTTTTGGTGAGAACATGGATAGTTTCGTCTTAGATTCGTTTGATGCATTTGCCGACATGCCAGCTAATGCTGGTAATTCTTTGGGTAGAAAAACGATTGCAGAGTTGTTGAATACTCCTGTTAGGCCTGTGCCCCAGAGTACGACGTTAGATGAAAATGATAGATTTCAACCAATCATAGACTTTCCTAATTTCCTCTTGATTGTGTTGAAGATTACGAGGATGAAGGAACAAGGATTTGATCCTTTGAAATTATCTCTTGATGACAAGGAACTGCTTCATGAGTTTGAGAAGATTAACATCACGGCCGATTTCGTAAAGCGGTTTGCTTATAATCTGTTGAAGGCTAAGTATTTCTTGGATAATTATGTGGTTCATCATACGCTCGGTGAGGACCGTATTTCTGAAAACCCGTGGAAGTTGCAGCGTTACTATAAAAATGGAAATGCTGTCTATCTGAAGGATTTGTCGGAAGACAAACCTGTGCAGGCAGAGCTGGTACAGTTGCTATCTATGTTCGAGGTAACTTTTACGGCGAAGCAACGCAAGAACTACCTGTTCTATTGTCTGTACCATTTGTTTGAGAACGATAATATTAGTGATTATCTCGTCTTTATGAGAGATTTGGCTGATAAGTACTTCTTTGATGTGTATCTGAATGCGGAAAAACTCAATGAAAGAAACCAGCCAAAGCCTAATAGCTTTGATGACACGATGATACGAAATGGACATCTGAATGTAGAACAGGAAAATGTAGAATGCGACTTTAATCGCATCTATCCTAAGGGAGCGCCCAATATACCTCTCTATGTGTTTGATTATACAGACTATAAAATATGGAGAAAGTATGCGGAGGAGCTACGTGGAGGAAAAGCTAAGAAAGGAGATGCAAAACGTATCGGATTCTTCCAAGATTTGGGATGTAGTGATTTTGAATTAGAGGTATTTAATAACTTCTATTTCTCTCGAACTCGTAAGAGCCTTGAACATTATTATCCTCAGGCTAAGGCTGGTAGCGATAAACCTATCAGCTCAGAAGACATTAATTGTTTTGGAAACTTTGCCATGATTGGTTCCGATGCTAATAGCTCCGGTTCTGACTGGAATCCAATTGATAAGAAAAACCGTTATTTGGATTCAAAGTCAAATCAAGTAAGTACAGCATCTCTAAAGTTCAGAATCATGTTGCAAATATGTCAAGACAATTATGATGGTGGGATTAAGGATGAGACGGCTAAACGTCCTTTTGGATTGGAATGGAATGTGGATGATATGAATGAACATCAAGAAAAAGTGCTTAAAATCGTCATGAAAAGATAATAGTATAAGCTGCTGATTATTTTGTAAATAAGAATAAGGGACAGGAAATCCTCCCGAAGTCTGCATCCGAAGACCGACGTGTGAGAGGCGTATCCTGTCCCTTTGTAGGAAAGCACAGAAAGGTCAAGGCCACGCCGCACCATACAGGTCCCTACGACCTGACCCGATATTAGGGTTAGCTTTCGACACAATTCTGTGCTTGTTGGTTTTGCTTGATGCGAATGGTCAAGCGAATTTGGTTCTCGTAATGGGCATCTTCGTTGATTTTGCTGATGCGGCATTCAAAGATAGATGCCCACCCCATTTCCAATAATTGGGCAATCTCAGTATTGGAAGTGCGAGGAAGATAGCCCAGCAGATATTCCTCTTTCTCGTTGTTATCTGCCACCTTTGAGTAAACCACAGCGACTGCATTCTTGTCGTATGGGTTCTCTTGGTCTCTTTGTAATTCAAGCAGAGTGCCGACCTTCAACTCTTCCCAAACTTCATTGGCGTCATGATATTGGCGGCCTGCGAGATGACATTCCTTGAAAAATAACTTTTTTTCTTCATAACTTTGCTATTTTGATTTCTGTGTGCAAAGTTAGCTTGCACTTGTGCCAATTCGTGGGACAGCAAGTCTTTTTTTATGTGTTTAGAGGAAATATTTTAAAGTATACTTTGCAAAAATACGAAAATATTTCTAACTATACTTCGAAAAAATTCTAAAAGTTGCTTTATTTAAGTAATTTTTATGCTTTCCTTTGGGAATATGGATAAGCGCATCCACTTCCGCTTCTCCCGCAGGGCAAACTTGCAGGAAATCATCACGGCGCAGAACGAGATGCCTATTCCATCAAAGTCGATTCCTACAATCGGCTGCAAATGTAGAAAGTTTCCTTCTAAAAAGGAAAGAAATCGGTAATTATTTCCTTTTCAAAAGGAAAGCTTATTTTTTTCTTTATCCCAATCTTGTATTTTTAACTCCGATTTGCTTGTTGTTCTCAGAAATTTTGCTTAACTTTGTGCCAAAATCAAAACGGTGCAGATTATGGCAGCAAAATTCTATCCAGTAGGCATTCAGACATTCTCGGAGATTATCACCAAGAATTATCTCTATGTTGATAAGACCGGTTACATCCATCAGATGACCCATTCCGGCAAGAAATATCTTTTTCTGAGTCGCCCTCGTCGATTCGGAAAGTCGCTTCTTGTCTCTACCTTGCAAAGCTACTTCGAAGGAAAGAAGGAACTTTTCAAGGGATTGGAGATGGAAAGGCTGGAACAGGATTGGGTGGAATACCCTGTCTTGCATTTTGATCTGTCGGGTGGCAAGCACATGCAGGAGGATGCGCTGGTACGCTATCTTCTCTTTATTCTGAAACAGCATGAAGAGAAATGGGGAATCATGACGGATGCGCCCGACCCAAATGTAAGATTGCTCAATCTCATCAGCCAAGTTTATAGGCAAACCGGCAAGCAGGTGGTCATTCTCATCGACGAATACGATGCGCCCCTCCTGGATGTGGTGCACGAGGAAAACCAGCTGGTGGCTCTCCGTCAGATTCTTCGCAATTTTTTCAGTCCCTTGAAGGATTCTGACTCCATGCTTCATTTTGTATTCCTCACGGGCATTACCAAGTTTTCTCAGCTCAGCATCTTCAGTGAGTTGAACAACATCACCAATATCAGCATGCTCCCCGAGTATGCGGGCATTTGTGGTATTACCAAGGAGGAGATGCTTACCCGGTTAAAAGAGGGGATACAGGAATTGGCCGAGGCAAAGAACTGGACGATGGATGAGACGCTGAGCCGACTCAAGGATTATTATGACGGCTATCATTTTGCATCAGAATCGCCTGATATCTTCAATCCGTTCAGTTTGCTCAGCAGTCTTTCGCTAAAGCGGGTAGAGCCATTCTGGTTTTCTACGGGAACTCCTACCTATCTCATCAATATGATGAAGAAGTTTGGTGTCAACTTCAGCGATTTCGCCGAATCCATGGAAGCGGGCGTTTCAGACTTTGATGCGCCTACAGAAACGATGACAACTCTTACGCCTCTGCTCTATCAGAGTGGCTATATTACAATCAAGGATTATGAAGAGGCTTACGATTCCTATACTTTGGGTATTCCGAACAGAGAAGTGCGGCTGGGGTTGACCAAGGCGCTGATTCCTTACTATGTAACGCCTAACACGCAGAATGCCAATAATACGACCCGCAATATGGCTCGTGCCTTCGATAAGGAAGACCTGGGACTGGTCCTGCAGTATTTGCAGACTTTCCTGGGCACGGTTCCATATTGTGCCAATACGGACTATGAGGGGCATTATCAGCAGATGTTCTATGTCATCTTCTCGCTTCTTACGGCTTGGATGGTAGATGTAGAAGTACATACTCCGAATGGCAGGGTTGATATCGTGGTTATGACGAAATCTCGTCTTTACTTGATAGAGTTGAAACTTAACCAGAATGCCCAGGTGGCGATGCAGCAGATCAATCTCAAGAACTATCGCCAGCGTTTTGCCTTGTCGGGTCTTCCTATAACCAAGGTCGGGGTTAATTTTGATAGTGCTACGCATAACATCACGGATTGGGTCGTGGAGTGAGAAATGCCTTCTAGAGAAGAGGGGATTTCCCTGGGGCTGCGTTCCAGTTACCCTGCTAAATCTTCCAGATTCCAGTTCTTCCAATTAATTTTAAGAGGGTATGCATCTTTCGCTTGTCCGTCTGCTTTACTTTTTTATATTGTGTAACATGTTGATTATTAATTAATTGTATATATAATATATATATAAATATATATAAAAATGAGGGTAGGAGGGATATGCTGAAAAATTAATTGGAAGATTTGGAATCTGGAAGATTTTCTAATTTGCTTTCTTCTAAAAGACTAATAGTCAGATAGTTAATGCAAAAAATAGCGTTCCAATTGATTTGAAAAATCTCAGTCTCAGTCTCTCAGTTAAAAAATAAGGGGGTATCATTCCCCCCTTTTTTCTATTCCTCTTCTTTCTTCTGTTTTGTAACTTACTGATTATTAATTAATTATATATAAATATATAATATATATATAAGAATAAAAGAAAAAGAGGGGGTACTTGAAAAATAACTGAGACAACTGAGACTGAGATTTTTGATGCCTTTAACTGAAATCAAAAACAATCCTAACTCCCTATCAAGCAGATGTTTATGTGGATGGTATTCGTGCGTCTAAGTTTGTCACCATCTTCTCGTAATCAGAAAAATGAAAATATTTCTTCCAAAAAGCAGGCGTTTTTGGGCTTTTATTTGTATCTTTGCCCTGTCGTTTGATACGATTTCAACAACAAACAATTCAAAACCTAAAAAAATAGTTGGATTATGAACATATTTAAAAAGCTATTTGGTGGCCAAAAGACTACTGAGGAAGTGAAACAGGAGAAGGAAAAAGACTTCGACATGGTGAAATATGATGGTGTTCGTGCTCTCCGCATGCATCAATTTGACCTTGCAGCCAAGTCTTTGGAACACGCTCTGCAGCTGAATGCAGATGATTTGGAATGCCGCGACTATCTCTCGCAGGCTTACATCTCTATGGGTGATCTGCAGAAAGCCTATGAGCAGTTGCAGATTCTCTCGGAAGCCCAGACCGACAACGTGGCGGTGTTGCTGCGTATGGCGGATGTGGCGTATATGATGGAGAACTATACTGCCATGTCGGAGGTATGCGATAAGGCTCTTCACCTGGACACATCGAATCTGCAGACCTATCTCTATTCTGCCAAGGCTTGCCGGGGATTGGGCGAACCCATCCGTGCTGTGTCGATGCTGACAGAGGCGATAGGCAAGCGTGAGGATTTCTATGCCGCCCGATTGCTTCGTGGCAGCATCCTGTTGGATCAGGCTCATCTTTCCGAGGCAGAACTCGATGCAACTTTCCTCTATGAGCATATTCCGGGCAACGAGGATGTGCTGTTACTGAAGGCTCGTGTAGAGAAGGCGCAGGGAAAGATGGAGGAGGCTGAACAGACCTACGGTAAGGTGATGGAGGTAAATCCTTTCTCTATTGATGCGTATCGCGAGCGCAGCGAGGTTCGCAGAAGTCTGGGTGATAGTGCCGGTGCTGCCGAGGATGAGGCTGCAGCCAAGGAAATGGGTGCCGAAATTCCGGAACCATCAGAGGGAATAGAGCAGAAAATCAAGGAAAAAATGCAGCAGATGGACCCCTATAAGGTTTTCCATAACGAATACTGAATAATAGAATTTCATCTTTCTAACTGGAAAAAATATTTTCCCAGTTAGAAAGATTATTTTTTATAACTACAAGTCGTCATTCTATCTGATACCATTATCTCTATCGCTATTGTTCAGCTTACGGCTGCCTGTATGGTATCTGCGGCCATGGCTGAAGTTGAAGCTGGCAGCAAAGACAAGCATGTTGCCCTGGTCAGCAAGGCGTACCTTGTTCTTCTGCTGCACATACTTGTTGAAAAGTTCATCCTTATACACGCAGCCATGAGGATAGAATACGAATAATCCGAGAACGCCAAACTGCCAGTTCTTATAACTGTAGGTTACGGCAAGATTGGAGGTTGGCTCTCCGCCGTTTGTCTTTTCTCCCCAAAAACTCTTTTCCACCTTATAGGCACCATAGCCAATGTTCCAATTGCCCGTCATGTACCGAATTTCTGCTCCATAACTGAAGTAATTGAACTCGTGGGAATAATCCAAACCCTTTGTCTTGACATTCTGATACTCGCACATAAGGTTCAAATCCAGATGATCCTTGATGAGGTGAACTTCAGGAGTCAACAGCAGGTGCTTGTAATCATGACTCTTCTGATTCTCCGGTTTGCTCACAAAGAGATAAGAACCATCCTCCCGCTTTTCGGGCAAGATAGAGGTAGCTATAGGCTTGTCGTAATACGTCCAGTTTCCCTCCAGGTACACAGACATCAGCGGAATGTTCCAGGAAGCCGACAAGGTATTGTTGTAGCCGGTAAATGGCTTCAGACCGCTATTGCCGTCACGCGCCTCAAAGCTGTTGGAATATTGGCGCAACTCGCTCAAGTCGGAAAGGCTTGGGATGTCTGACGTGATTTTGCTGCTCCATTTAAAACTCAGATGGTCGCTAGCCTTTGCCTGTAAAGTTACCTGTGGTCGAAACAGCCATTTGCTGTATCCGTTCTCCCCCTGATGGATGGAAGACCTGGTTGCGCCAACTCCCACCTGATAACTGAACCACTTCTGCTGTCCCTGTAGCTGGGTGAAAAGATAGAGATTGCTGTACTTCAATTCCGTATCAGCATTACTGCTTCCCACATAGATGTTATCTGTGTGGCTGATATTATATTGTCCACCTACCGATAAAGCCATCTGTTTCCAGTTCTTGCTGTATGTTCCTTCACCAATAAGAGAGCGCTTTCTACCAGTTGCATCATAACTGTAATCGGTCAGCGGAGCGTTCTTTACAGATTCCTCCGGCGATTTGTTGAACGTATATTCCCTCATACGATACTGGTAATCTGTGCCGATGTAAGTACCCACCAGGTTCAGAGCCAGGTTCTGGTCATGGGGCATGTTGAGCGAATAATAAATGTCCAGAGATGGAATCTGCTCCAGCATTTTTCTGTTGTTTTGCAGATATTGATTTGCCTTGCCGCTTTCCTGATAAAGCTGGTTCATGCCTCTCACAGGACTGTTGTGATTGTAGAAATTCAACCGTACATTCAATGTATATTTGTCTGGTTCACTAAGATTATAACCAAACTGTACATTATTGGTGGTGTATAGGAACGGAGAATCATAACCTAAATAATTGCGATGTAGAGTTTCTCCTGTGGGCAGATGATAAGTACCGAGACTCTCATAGCTTCGTTCCTCTACCGAGCGATAGGAGAAACTGTAGTTGATGCTGAATTCCGATTTCTTCACATTGTATTTGAAATAACCGTCGCTATTATTGAAACCTGCCTTGGTGCCTTGCATCGTAGAAACTCCACCCACATAACCGGCATAGCGTCGGCGGACCTGGTAGTTGATGACTGCATCCAGATTGCTGTCTCCATATTTGAGTCCTGGAACATTGATGAATTCCACCTTTGTAACTTCATCCGGCTGCAAAGCCAATACATCTTGCATGCTAGCCTTGACATCGTTGATGCGTATTTGCACATCTCCGCCCTTTAATGACTGAACTTTGCGTTCTGCTCGATTTACGATAATGGTAGGCAAAGACAAGTTGTCCAACAGATCATAACCATTGGAAGCTGTTTTCACCTGCTCTTTTGTAGGGAAGATGATTTGTCTATCTACTTTTTCTACAACCCTTGCGGCTTCAACGGTCACACCTTTCAACAAGTATGAATTCGCCTGCATCCTCACATTTCCGATGCGGGCAATAGGTACCAACTTGTAAATCGTCTTGTAGCCCACGAACGAAACCTTCATGAGGGCCTGTTTCTGCTGGCAGGGGATGACGAAATCGCCGTTAGCGTTGCTCACGCCTCCACAGAGAAAGGAGGAATCTTTCGGGTTGAGCAGCTGGATATTGGCGAATTCTACAGGAAGATTGTGATTGTCTATCAGTCTGCCTATCAGCTTGCGCTCGCTCTTGCGCATGCATTCTACCGTGATGAGGCTGTCACCTACGGTCATCTGCATCGGATAGAAACCGATTACCTTGCGGATAGCATCGGGAATAT
>OWJH01000004.1_pt1 | contig 119671 bp, 88 predicted proteins | sample 1732621 | NCBI WGS metagenome assembly OWJH01 (sample SAMN05065735, study PRJEB22554) | human gut metagenome | biome: ENVO:2100002; feature: ENVO:00000062; material: ENVO:00002003 | host: Homo sapiens | place: USA
ACTTGCATGTGTTAAGCCTGTAGCTAGCGTTCATCCTGAGCCAGGATCAAACTCTCCATTGTAAAATATCATTTTTACTTCGTCACTTCCGAAGAAGCAACTCGGTGTTTGTTGTCTGTACTTAGGACGAATATCCTTTTCGTTTATTGAAGCTTAGTAAACCTGACTTGTCAATTACTTGACGGTTCGTTTCTTTTACCCAGTCAACTTTCTTATTTCTAAGAAGTTAACCGCTTCTTGTACTACTTGTCTGTTTATGTAAAATCTTTCAAAGAACTCTTTCTTTAGTTGCTTAGAGTAATACTTGATTTCTCAAAAGCGAGTGCAAAAGTACTAACTATTTTTCATTCCACCAAATGTTTTGAGGAAAAAGTTTCAAAAAACGCCACTTTTTAACAGTCGTAAACACTTAAACAAACTATCAGATACTCAGCACCTTATAATATACATGCGCACACTGGGGCGCGCATACATACGCATATATGCGCACGCTCTCGCGCGCGCATATTATATATTGTATTCAATTTTTTTTGCTTATTTTTTAAGGGTAAACTCAAACTTGAGACCGCCTTCCGGCAAATTACTTACCCGAATAGTACCTCCATGCAGGAGAACGGCATTCTTTACAATGGCAAGTCCGAGGCCAGTACCACCCATTTTGCGGCTACGTCCCTTATCCACCCGATAAAAGCGCTCAAACAAACGGGCCAGATGCTCCGGTGGTACTCCCTGACCATTATCCTGGAAAATGAAATGCCATTTATTTCCCTGTTCCTTCGCCTCCAAGGTCATCTTGCACCCCTCTCCAGCATAAGCAATGGCATTATCTGTAAGATTGCGGAAAATACTATATATCAGACTTCGGTTTCCCTTCACCACGATATGTTCCGGCATCCGGTTATCAAAAGTCATTTTCCTTTCCTGTCGAGCCAACGCTGTCTCACGGATAATATCAGTCACCAACCGGGTAATATCTACCGCTTCAAAATCTATCATATCAAAACCATCATCCAAACGGTTAAGCGTAGAGATGTCGTGAAGCAAGGAGGTCAACCGCTCACTTTGGGCAAAGCAGCGTTGCAGGAATTGCGCCTTGGTCGCCTCATTGATATGCGGGTTATCCAGAATCGTTTCCAGATATCCCTGAATACTAGCCACAGGAGTTTTCAACTCATGAGCGATATTCTGAGTAAGTTGTCTTTTAAGGATATCCTGTTCTTTTCGGGTAGTCTGCACGCGCTTATACATCTTGATGATTCTTTCAGCAATTTCTCCCAACTCATCCCCCGGGAAGCTTGCCAAATCTTCTACCTCCAGGCTTTCATTGTGATCTGCCTTATAGGCAAATATACGGAGTTTGGAAATATTACTTCCCAGACGACTGGTGAAACGATAGAGCACAAGCGTAAGAATGATGACAGCAACAAGAGCAAACCAGATATAATGCTGATCAGCCTGAAGCGACTTTGCCAAATCATCGTTATATGGCAACGCCGTACGCACAACTAACTGACTTTTAGGAAAATAGGATGCCACATAGAAATAATCGTGCTTGAGGGTAGAAGACTGGCGTTCCACACTGGTTCCCATTCCATCCTGAAGTGCCTCCGCAATCTCCGCTCTTTTTGCATGATTGGAAAACTTGCGAAAATCCTTACCCATATTATCATAGATAACCTTACCATCAGGCTTGATAAGAGTCACTCTCAAGTCTTTACTTTCGTGTTCCTGAACAAAATCCTCAAGTTTAGCCTCAGCTACCCTGACACTATCCACCAGATTCACCGTATCCGACAATAGAATACCATTTGAAGAAGATAGAGCGAGATCCTCCACCAACAATTCGTTATAGTTGGCAAGTTTCAAGGTAAGGGTACTAATCTTATACTGCTTCTCTCGTGTTTGCTGAAACACGATAAAGCTGACAGCGAACACAAGGAACACCGCCAGCACACTAAAGTACAATTTTCTACCTACAGTATTTGTTTTAAGCATCGAACTTTAAAAACTGAATATTAAACTTCACAATTATCTGTAAATCAAAGTCAAACCAATCAGGCATCGAAATAATATCCGAAACCGAGACGAGTCACGATGCACTTTGCAAATCGTCCAACCTTTTTACGCATACGGGTAATATTCACATCCACGGTACGATCGAGCACCATCACATCCTTAGGCCACACCCGGTCTATCAATTCCTGACGGGAGAATACTCTGCCCTTTTCTTCCAACAAGAGATGGAGCAATTCAAACTCAGTCTTGGTAAAAGGAACAGCTTCGCCATCAATGCTAACCGTTTTCTTATCAAGATCCAGCACCAGCCCCTGATAGCCAATCACCTTAGGTTCATCAGCACTACCATTCTGTTCTGCGGTACGGCGCAATACGGCACGAATGCGTACCATCACCTCACGGATGGAGAATGGCTTGGAAATATAATCATCAGCACCCAGGTTGAATCCCGTCAACGTATCATTCTCCGTATCCCGAGCGGTAAGGAAAATGATTGGCACATGGGCAGTCATCGGGTTCTCCTTCAACTTCTTAGCCAGTTGGAATCCACTCATACCTCCCATCATCACATCCAGCAGCAACAGATCATAGGATGCAATATCCATTTCCAAAGCCTCTTCGGCAGAATTGGCTGTATCCACATGATATCCTTCTATCTGGATATTGAAACTCAAGATTTCACACAAATCCTGTTCATCATCAACAACAAGAATTCTTTTATCCGCCTTTTCCATAATCTATTTTTTATAAATTCGTAATTATGGTGCAAAAATACATTTTTTATCTCGTAATAAGCGTTACATCAGATTACAATTTTGTAACAACAACGATTTTTTGCAAAAAAACGATAAAGCATAGTATAATATTACACTTTTTAACTCAGTGTAATTATATAGGCTACACCATATAACTAAACAAATCGCTTTTCTAACAAATAAAGCCCTGCAATACTTCTATATAAACGAGAAGTACTGCAGGGCTTTTTTATCTTTCTGAAGAAGAGAGAGAGGACTATGCCAATCTCTTCTCCAGGCGCTCACGGATAGCAGCGATGAAGCCGGCTGAGTTGACAGGCTTAGCCTCAACACCTTCCATCAGGTTGACGAGATCCTTGGTAGCGATACCATCATTCAAGGTATCGAAGCAAGCTGCCTCCAGCTGGTCGCCGAAGTTCTGGAGATCCTGAAGTCCATCCATCTCACCACGCTTTCTCAAGGCTCCACTCCATGCAAAGATGGTTGCCATTGGGTTGGTAGAAGTATCCTCACCCTTCAGATAGCGATAGTAGTGACGGGTAACGGTACCATGCGCAGCCTCATACTCATACTTTCCTTCTGGAGAGACCAATACAGAGGTCATCATAGCCAGAGAACCGAAAGCAGTACTGAGCATATCGCTCATCACATCACCATCATAGTTCTTGCATGCCCAGATGAATCCACCCTTGCTACGGATTACACGAGCCACCGCATCATCAATCAATGTGTAGAAGTATTCGATGCCGAGTTCAGCAAACTTCTCCTTGTAGTCACTCTCGTAAACCTCTTCGAAGATCTTACGGAACTGCGCATCGTAAGTCTTTGAGATGGTATCCTTGGTAGCAAACCAGAGATCCTGTTTGGTATCGATGGCAAACTTGAAGCAGCTGTGAGCAAAGCTGCGGATGCTCTTGTCGGTATTGTGCATACCCTGGATAACGCCGGCACCATCGAAGTTGTGGATTTCCACCTCCTGCTTCTTTCCGCTCTTACCCTCAAACACGAGTTTGGCTACTCCCGGTTCATCGGCACGGATTTCCACACTCTTATATACATCTCCGTATGCATGACGGGCGATGGTGATAGGCTTCTCCCAGTTCTTCACACAAGGGTGGATGCTTGGGATAGTGATAGGTGCACGGAACACAGTACCATCCATAATACTACGGATAGTACCATTAGGGCTCTTCCACATCTTATGAAGCTTATACTCATCCATGCGCTGTGCATTAGGAGTGATGGTAGCACACTTTACTGCTACACCATATTTCTTGGCAGCCTCAGCAGAGTCGATGGTCACCTGGTCGTTGGTCTGGTCACGATAAGGGAGACCCAGATCATAATACTCTGTTTTCAAATCTACAAAAGGAAGAATCAGTTCGTCCTTGATCATCTTCCAGAGGATTCTTGTCATCTCATCACCATCCATCTCTACCAATGGAGTCGTCATCTTAATCTTTTCCATAACAATTCATGTATAATTAATAATTTGCCTGCAAAATTACGAAAAAGATTCGACAAAAGAAAGAGAATTAAGATATTTTCTATCAAAATGACAATAAAACACGCTTTTTCCAAGCCACATTCTATAATTCATGCATATTTATACTAAAAAAGGCACCAATGAGCATAAACCCATTGGTGCCTTCTTGTATATTTTCTATTCAGATTACTTCTGAGAATCCTCTGGAGCCTTGTCGATCAAGTCCATAAACTGGTCGAGCTTAGGAGTGATGATGATCTGGGTACGACGGTTACGCATCTTGCCCACCTCAGTATCATTGGTAGTTACAGGATTGTACTCACCACGGCCACCTGCGGTCATACGCTTAGGACTAACACCGAAGTTGTCCTGAAGATACTGAACTACTGAAGAAGCACGGAGAGCAGAGAGGTCCCAGTTGTTGCGGATGTTCTTCATCTTGGCACTGGTAGTGCTTACAGGCACGTTATCGGTGTTACCCTCGATGAGTACATCGTAATCCTTGTAGTCCTGGATGATCTTTGCAATCTTGCTCAAAGTTTCCTTGGCACGGCTGTTTACCTCGTAGCTACCGCTCTGATAGAGCATGTTGTCAGCCAGAGAGATGTAAACCACACCCTTCATCACCTGAACGTCAACCTCCTTCATCTCCTCACGGCTGAGAGAACGGGTCAGGTTGTTGGTAAGAACCATATTGAGTGAATCGCTCTTACTCTTCACCTCTACCAGGTGACGGATATACTGGTTGCTCTCATTAATCTGGTCAACGAGCTTCTCAATGCTGATGTTGTTCTGATTGGCATTGGTCAGACTCTTGTCCAGCGAGTTCTGCAACTTGGCATAATCCTTCTTGGTACTGCTCAACTGCTCCTGCGCAGCAGCAAGGCTAGCCTCAGCAGCAGCCAGCTTCTCCTTGGTTGCCTGATAATTGGCAGTCAATTCTCTATTTTCAGATTGACAATTCTGGAGATCCTTCTTACTAGCACAGCTAGTAGCCATCAGGGCTACAGCCATCATTGCCATTACAAAAATTTTAGTCTGTTTCATATTTGCTTTCGATTTTTAAATTTTCTGTTATTGTTTTTTAATCACTATGTTATTATATAGACGGCAGTTACGCCCTCCATATAAAATACCTTATGCGTCTCTTTCTGGGTGCAAAGTTACTGATAAGACTCCAATAAACCTTATTTGTCTAATCCATTTATAAAATTTTAACCACTAAATCACTATTTATCACCTTTTTAACTAAAAAAAGAAAATAAATGCGTATTCTTTGCGGCGAAATCAGAATTTTGTATTACCTTTGCAGTCGGAAAGCAAAAGCATATATAAATATGTAGGCTTTTGTCAAGGTAGAATTAATACATTAACAATATAAAAAGAGAAATAGTATGATTCTTTTTTTCAGAACTCCATCTAAGAGTGTGATTGCGACCGAGATTGACCACAAACCATCTCAGGACGAAATCAATGAACTTTGTTGGCTTTATGGTGACGCAACTTTAGAGGACGCCCAGCAGTTGCAGGGCTTCTATGTTGGCCCACGCCGTGAAATGATTACTCCTTGGAGTACGAATGCCGTTGAGATAACTCAGAACATGAGTCTTAACGGCATTTCGCGTATCGAGGAGTACTTCCCTGTGGATAGCGAGGACGCTGAGCACGATCCTATGCTCCAGCGTATGTACAACGGTATCGGACAGGATGTGTTCACCGTGAACCACGAGCCAGAACCTATCAAGTACGTCGATGACCTCGAGAAGTACAACGAGGAAGAGGGTCTTGCCCTCAGCGAGGACGAAATGGCTTATCTCCACAAGCTGGAGAAAGAGAACGGACGTCCTCTCACCGACAGCGAAATCTTCGGTTTCGCACAGATTAACTCAGAGCACTGCCGCCACAAGATCTTCGGCGGCCAGTTTATCATCGACGGCAAGGAGATGGAGTCTTCTCTTTTCAGCATGATCAAGAAGACCACTCAGGAGAATCCTAACAAGATTCTCTCTGCCTATAAGGATAATGTGGCTTTCTCTCAGGGTCCTGTTATCGAGCAGTTTGCTCCAGCCGATCAGACTACCAGCGATTTCTTCCAGGTGAAGGATATCGAGAGTGTCATCTCGCTGAAGGCTGAGACCCACAACTTCCCTACTACCGTAGAGCCTTTCAACGGAGCTGCTACCGGTACAGGTGGTGAGATCCGCGACCGTATGGGTGGTGGTGTAGGTTCATGGCCTATCGCAGGTACAGCCTGCTACATGACTGCTTATCCTCGCTTGAAGGATGACAACGGCAAGAGCGATGCTGAGCGCGACTGGGAAGACATCATGCCAGTGCGTAAGTGGCTCTATCAGACTCCAGAGCAGATTCTGATCAAGGCTTCCAATGGTGCATCAGACTTCGGTAACAAGTTTGGTCAGCCTCTCATCACCGGTTCTGTGCTTACTTTCGAGCACGAGGAGAACGGCGAGAAGTATGCATACGATAAGGTAATCATGCTTGCTGGTGGTGTAGGCTACGGCAAGAAGCGTGACTATAAGAAGGGTGAGCCACAGAAGGGCAACAAGGTTGTCGTAGTAGGTGGTGACAACTATCGCATCGGTCTTGGTGGTGGTTCAGTTTCTTCTGTAGATACAGGCCGTTACAGCAACGGTATCGAGTTGAACGCTATCCAGCGTGCCAACCCTGAGATGCAGAAGCGTGCCTACAACCTGGTTCGTGCACTCGTAGAGAACGATGAGAATCCAGTAGTCAGCATCCACGACCATGGTTCAGCCGGTCACTTGAACTGTCTCTCTGAGTTGGTAGAAGAGTGCGGTGGCGAAATCGATATGTCTAAGTTGCCTATCGGCGACAAGACTTTGAGCGCGAAGGAAATCATCGCCAACGAGAGCCAGGAACGTATGGGCTTGCTCATTGATGAGAAGTATATCAGCGAGGTTCAGAAGATTGCCGACCGTGAGCGTGCTCCAATGTACGTGGTTGGTGAGACTACTGGCGATGCTCACTTCAGCTTCAAGCAGGCTGATGGTGTGAAGCCATTCGACCTCGATGTAGCTCAGATGTTCGGTCATACTCCTAAGACTGTGATGGTGGATGAGACCGTAGAGCGTAAATATGAAGATGTAACTTATTCTGCAGACAACCTCGACGAGTACTTGCAGCGTGTTCTCCAGATGGAGGCTGTGGCTTGTAAGGACTGGTTGACCAACAAGGTTGACCGTTCCGTAACAGGTAAGATTGCCCGTCAGCAGGGTCAGGGTCAGATTCAGTTGCCACTTTCTGACTGTGGTGTCGTAGCACTCGACTACCGTGGCGAGAAGGGTATCGTAACTGCTATGGGTCATGCACCTCAGGCAGGTCTTGCCGATCCTAAGGCAGGTTCTGTACTCTCTGTAGCAGAGTCATTGACCAATATTATCTGGGCTCCATTGGCAGATGGCATGGACAGCATCAGCCTTTCAGCTAACTGGATGTGGCCTTGCCGCAGCCAGAAGGGTGAGGATGCCCGTCTGTACGAGGGTGTGAAGGCATTGTCAGACTTCTGCTGCGCCATCCACGTAAACGTACCAACAGGTAAGGACTCTCTCTCTTTGACCCAGCAGTATCCTAACGGCGAGAAGATCATCGCTCCTGGTACCGTTATCGTAAGTGCCGGCGGTGAGGTTTCAGATGTCAAGAAGGTAGTTAGCCCAGTTCTCGTTAACGACAAGAACTCTAGCCTCTACCACATCGACTTCAGCTTCGACGAGCAGCGTCTCGGTGGTTCAGCCTTCGCTCAGAGCCTGGGCAAGGTGGGCAGCGATGTTCCTACCGTCAAGAACCCAGAGTACTTCGTTGACTGCTTCAACGCCGTACAGGAACTCATCAACCGTGGTTGGGTAATGGCTGGTCACGATATCAGTGCCGGTGGTTTGATTACCACTCTCCTCGAGATGACATTCGCCAACGTAGAGGGTGGTATGAAGATCAACCTCCACGACATCGCTGATGCCGACATCATCAAGACTCTCTTCGCAGAGAATCCAGGTGTTGTGATCCAGGTAAGCGATGCTCACAAGGATGAGTTGAAGGCATTCTTCGATGAGAACGGTATCGGTTATGCCAAGATTGGTTATCCAGCTCCTGAGCTCCGCAAGATTATCATCAAGAAGGAAGGCTTCGAGCACGAGTTCGATATCGATGCATTGCGTGGCGACTGGTATAAGACATCTTACCTCCTCGACCGCAAGCAGAGCATGAACGGTATGGCTAAGAAGCGTTACACTAACTATAAGAAGCAGCCTATCGAGATGAACTTCGGTTACGGCTTCAAGGGCACACTCTCTAGCTATGGTCTCGATGCCAACCGCCGCAAGCCATCTGGCATCAAGGCAGCCATCATCCGTGAGAAGGGTACCAATGGTGAGCGTGAGATGGCTTACTCAATGTATCTCGCTGGCTTCGATGTAAAGGACGTGATGATGACCGACTTGATTTCTGGTCGTGAGACTCTGGAAGATGTGAACTTCATCGTATTCTGCGGTGGTTTCTCTAACTCCGACGTTCTCGGTTCTGCCAAGGGTTGGGCTGGTGCATTCCTCTACAATCCTAAGGCTAAGGAGGCACTCGATAAGTTCTATGCCCGTGAGGATACCCTTTCACTCGGTATCTGCAACGGTTGCCAGCTGATGGTTGAGTTGAACCTCATCAATCCTGAGCACAAGCATCGTTCACACCTCTGCCACAACACATCCAAGAAGTTCGAGAGTACATTCCTCGGTCTGACTATTCCTCAGAACGACAGTGTGATGTTCGGTAGCCTGAGCGGTGATAAGCTCGGTATCTGGGTAGCTCACGGCGAGGGCCGTTTCTACTTGCCAGAGCCAGAGGATCACTACAACATCATTGCGAAGTACAACTACGCTGAGTATCCAGGTAATCCTAACGGCAGCGACTACAACGTAGCAGGTATCTGCTCTGCAGATGGTCGCCACTTGGCTATGATGCCACACTTGGAGCGTGCCATCTTCCCATGGCAGAATGCCTGGTATCCAGCAGACCGCCGCAACGATGAGGTAACTCCTTGGATTGAGGCATTTGTCAATGCACGTCAGTGGATTGAAGAAAGAGCTTTGAAAAAGTAAAAAGGTAAAAAAGTAAAAAGGTAAAAAATGAATAATAGCGTAAGTTATCTTACATTATTCAAAACATTTATGAAGATTGGCATAGTCACCTTTGGGGGTGGCTATGCCATGATTCCTATTATAGAATCCGAAGTCGTTGACAAGCATCATTGGATGACGAAGGAGGAATTTCTGGATGCCATTGCTACCACCCAGGTTTGTCCGGGAGCCTTGGCAATCAATATGAGTTCCCTGCTCGGATATAAGTTGGCAAAGATACCAGGAGCCATCGTCTGCACCTTTGGCGCTTCGTTGCCATCGTTTCTTATTATCTTGGCGATAGCCATGTTTTTCCATCAGTTTGAGGATAACAAGGTGGTGGCTGCCATGTTTGCAGGCATCCGTCCTGCCGTCGTGGCATTGATAGCCGTACCTACGTTCTCGCTAGCCAAGAGCGCCAGGATTTCGCTTGTCAACTGCTGGATACCTATTCTATCCGCCCTTCTGATCTGGCTTTTGGGCGTCAACCCGATCTGGGTGATTATCGCAGCTGCCGTAGGTGGCTACATCTATGTACAATTCATTCAACCAACAGAATAACATATGATATTTCTTCAGCTTTTCATCGTATTCCTTCAGATAGGCATCTTCGGATTCGGAGGTGGCTATTCCATGATATCCCTGATTCAGGGACAGGTTGTTACGCAGTATCATTGGATGACGATGCAAGAGTTTACCGATGTCGTCGCCATCTCTCAGATGACACCGGGACCTATCGGTATCAACGCCGCTACCTATTGTGGCTATACAGCTGTCCATAATGCCGGCATGAGTGGCATGATGGCTGTACTCGGAAGTGCCATGGCGACCTTTGCGCTGGTTCTCCCATCCTTGGTTTTGATGATTCTTATCAGCAAGATGCTGTACAAGTATATGAACACCTCAGCCGTCCAGAGCATCTTCATCGGTCTTCGTCCTGCCATTGTCGGATTGGTAGGAGCCGCAGCCCTGCTTCTGATGAATGGCGAGAACTTCTCTACTCCAGCCAATCCCTGGCATTTCTATATCTCCATCGCCCTCTTCTTTGCCACCTTTATCGGCGTGAAGGTAATGAAGATCAATCCTATCCGCATGATACTCTATTCTGCGTTTGCCGGATTGGTATTACTATATTAAACAAAATCTTTCGATTTTATTTGGTAGTAATAAATAAAAGTCGTACATTTGCAACAAAAAGGAGATAGACCATGACATACTCACAAGCAGATATTACCGTTCCATACGCTGTGGCGAACTTTGCAGAGATTCGCCACAAGGGATATTATTATGTGGACAAGACCAACTATATTCCACTGCTTGAGCGTTACAAAGCACCAGTTTTTCTCCGTCCTCGCAGATTCGGAAAGAGTCTGCTCGTTTCCATGTTGGCTCACTATTACGACCGCAACATGGCAACACAATTCGAGGATTTATTTGGTGGAACTTGGATTGGTGAACACCCGACAAACGAGCACAACCAATATCTCGTAGTAAGGTATGATTTTTCCACAACTTCCGTTGCCAGCAAGAAGGAAGACATCGAGAAGAACTTCAATGCCGTGAATTGCAGTCCACTCCGTACATTGGTGGAACGCAATAGAGACCTTTTTGGAGATTTCAAGTTCAGAGAGGATGGCAATGCCTCCAACATGCTGATTGAAGTATGCGAGTTTATCGCTTCCCATAATCTTCCACCTCTTTATATATTAATAGATGAATACGACAACTTTACCAACCAGCTATTAGTTGTCTATAAGGATTCGCTGTACCAGAACCTGACCACAGGGGAAAGTTTCCTGCGAACATTCTTCAAGGTTATCAAGGCTGGCATTGGCGAAGGAACCATCCGTACCTGCTTCTGCACAGGAGTACTGCCTGTCACCATGGATGACTTAACCAGTGGCTACAACATCGCAGAAATGTTGACACTGAAGCCTGAATTTACCAACCTATTGGGCTTTACCCATGAGGAAGCAGCCCAATATCTGAAGTATGTCATCAAGAAATATGGCCCTCAAGCCTCTTTCGAGGAATTATGGACTCTGATACTCAACAATTATGATGGTTACCACTTTTTGCCAAATGCAGAACCGTTGTTCAACTCTACCATTCTGACTTACTTCCTCAAGAACTTTGCTGAACTGAAAGGCGGCATCCCTACGGAAATGGTAGATGAGAACCTGCGCACCGACACTAGTTGGATAAGAAGATTGACCATCACGCTTGACAATGCCAAGGAAATGCTCGACAGCCTGTTGATGGATGGAGAATTGTACTATTCCCAAGCCGATTTACGCAGCAAGTTCAACAAGCAAAAGTTCTTCTCCCCAGAGTTCTACCCTATCAGCCTCTACTACTTGGGTATGACCACCCTGAAGGACAATTACAAAATGGCTTTGCCAAACTTGACGACCAAGAGTGTATGCAAAAGCATACGTAGCTTATATCGCAGGAAACAAGGCTTGCAAGATTTTTGAAAAGAAATGAGAAAGGTATATTTATCCATAGCCCTTGGCTTCTGCTGCCAAGGCATTCTGGCACAACAGAGCTCCTACCGCTGGAAGGTGGAGGCAGAAGCTGGTGTCAGTTGCAGTGTGCTTGATACGGATGTATCGGGCTTGTCGGAGACTTATTATAAGGTGCGACCGGGTTTCACGGCTGCCATCGGTGCCGAATACAATATCGTAGATCAGCTGGCGGTAGGAGCGGGCATCCGCTTCGTTCAGCGCGACTACCTGTACCAGAATCTGGGCGGCGACTCCTGGAACACCCGATACAACAACAACTTCATCAGCATCCCACTCCATGTGGGCTACTATCTCCTCCATAATCCTTACCACGAGAAGGGATTGTGGATCAAGCCGCAGGTAGGCATCTATTACGAGTACTTCACCTCCATGCATACCAAGGGTATGTATCCGATGAACATCATGGAGGGGTACAAGGGCGATGGCTCCTACATCCGCTATAACACCACCTACGATTTCAGGAAGAATGAGAACCATCTCCGCCGCAGTCTCTTTGGCGGAGAGGCTGGCATCAAGATAGGTTATTCCTTCGGCAAGATAGATGCCAGCGTGGGCTATCAGTTCCAGTACGGCTTCTCGCATATCTACCAGGAGAAAGCCAGCACCAGCAAGACTGCCCGGCGCAACTCCAGCCTCATCACAGCCTCGGCTGCCTATAAGTTCTAGCCCCATACGCCCTGAACCAACGGTCACCGGCCGAAGGGAAAGGTAAAGGGCAAAAGCTCCTAGCCCAGGGCAACACTCTGGGTATAATAGCAGACAGCAATACGCCCTGAAAGGGCAGAAGCTCCTAGCCCAGGGCAACACCCTGGGTATAAATAGCAGACAGCAATACGCCCTGAAAGGGCAGAAGCTTTTAAAACATATAATTTATGAGAACCCCTATATATATAAAAGGTGGAATGCGATGCCTCTTCGCCTTCCTCCTGGCGACAACCACCACCGGGATGTCGCTTACCAGTTGTGTGGCAGACAATGATGCCAACGAGAAATCGATTTCCGATTATTCCGATACCGATGTCAAGTCGTATGGCGACCTGTTCCAGGTTTTCTGGAGCGTGATGAACCAGCGCTACTGCACCCTCAATGAGCAGTCTGCCGTATCTTCGCAGACCTGGGACCAGGTGTACAAGGAATACAAACCCAAGTTTGATGCCCTGAAGACCTTCCAGCATACCTCAGCTTTTACCCAGCAGGAGATTCAGGAAGACAACGCCAAGGCAAAGCAGTATTTCCAGGAAATCATCGACAAGATCATCGACCAGCATTTCTATGTCAAGATTACCCTGCCCGTCTCCCACTCTTCTACGGAAACGGTGAGATTCAACAGCACGCTCCGCAACAAGATCGAATATTTCCCACTGAATGCTCACTGGAACCATACCCGCGACCAGCTCAACCTGGATGGTACAGCCTTCGGCGAGATTACCTCGGATGGTTTCTGCATCATGGGCGGTTACCTGAAGGAGCAGCCGGGCACCTATTACCTCGGCTTCAACAAGTTTGCCCTCTACGAAAACTGTTTCCACGAGTATCAGAAGTCCTATCTCCCTGGCAATGCCGCCAGCACCTATCATCTGGATGCTTCCAAGATAACAGACAAGGCGAAGGAACTGATTACAGATGCAGGAAAACGAGAGAAGGCTGAGCAGCAAGCAGAGCAGTTGCTTGCCGATATGGATAGCTATCTGGCTTCGGATGAGGCAGCCCAAGCCTGCGAGAAGATGACTGCTTACAGCAACCAGGGAGATTATTCCGGTCTCTATGCTCTCGCCAGCGAGGCTTACGAGAAGTCGCCGAATCTCCTCAAGCTGTTGCCTATTACTGCTGATGCAAGCGGTATGGGGGAGCAGATCCGACAGAAGCTGCAGGGCGATGCCCGTTACCAGCAGATGCTTTCAGCCTCCGGTTTTGCCAACTGGTATTGTCAGGCACTTGCCGATTACCTCTGGCACGAGCGGGAACTCTATGCTTACTGGAGCGACCTGAAGTTTACCTACAATCATCTCTGCGTAGAAGGTTACCGCCGCCTGTTCCTGGAGCCGCTGGCTAAGGGCGAGATCAAGAAGCTGATTCTCGACTTCCGTGGCAACGGAGGCGGAAGCGTGATAGATACCCGTCTGCTTACCGACTATCTCATCACCCAATCTGCCGTCTATGCCTACGTACGCAAAAAAGAGGATAATAATCCATACAGTTATACGCCTTGGATTCCGCAGAAGATTACGGTAACACCGAAGAGCCTGGGCAGAAACATCTCTACCGCCATCCTGCTCGACAACTACAGCGCAAGCATGTCGGAGGTGACAACCCTCATCCTGAAAAGTCAGGGCGACCACGTGAAGACGATAGGCAGAAACAGTTACGGAGCGCAGGCGATGCTCACTTCCGACAACGAAGCCAGCAATGGCGGTTGGATAGGAAATGTAACGAGCTACCTCTACTTCTACATGCCTTTCTCGCTTACCAAGGATGCACAGGGCAACCTGCTGGAAAGTGTGGGAATCACCCCCGATTATCTGCTCGACGAGATGACCCAAGAGGAAAAGGAGAAGCTCTACCAGAACGATGCTTCGGCTGTGGATAGAGGTCTGAAGAAGGCGATGGAAGTTCTGAAATAAGCGAGGGTGTGCAAATCACACCCTCGCTTTTTATTTTCTATATATCAGGCACTTATATCTTATTCACGATTTTTGTGCTCCCACACACTTTGCACAGCAATGCAAACGTTTGCATTTCATTTTTCTTGATTTCCATCAATTTTTTGAAGCATCTTTGAGAAAATCTTCCTACATTTGCAACCGAAAAGGAAACCCAACGGCATTCAATCGTGCTGCAAGGCTTATCCTATACAACTAAGTAAATGACGATAAATAAGAATAATCAACTAGCATTATCCTTAAGAAAGAAAATCAACAGAGTAAAATTATGATGATGAAGCAGAGATTGTTCAAACGAACACCGATGTTGTTACTGCTGATTCTCTCATCAGTAATAACCCGAGCGCAAGAGGTAGCACTGAAGACCAACCTGCTTGGTCTGGCAACCACCTCGCTCAATGCTGGTCTAGAAATAGGCACGGGCAGGAAGAGCACTTTTCAGCTTTTCGGCGCCCTGAATCCCTGGAAGTTCTCAGGCGACAAGAAATTGCGCTACTGGAACGTAATGCCAGAGTACCGCTGGTACACCTGCCAGAAATTTGGAGGCCACTTCTTCGGCATCCATGCCCTAGGAGGTGAATACAACATCAAAAATGTGGACCTGCCTTTCGGCATCTTGCCAAAGACAGAGAAAGGAAGACATTACGAAGGCTGGTATGTCGGTGGTGGTCTCACCTACGGATACCAATGGCTGCTGTCTGAGCATCTCAATCTCGAAGGATCCATCGGATTAGGATACATCTACAGCCCATACAAGCTTTACGGAAGATGTGAAAAATGTCTTGACAAGGACCACCGCAACTATGTAGGTCCTACTAAAGCCGCCCTCTCCCTGATATACGCATTCTAGGAACTATATCACCGAGATAGCAAAAACCAAATCAAACCCTCTTTTATTTAAGATGAAGAATATGAAGAAAATGAAGCTTTATGCGGTCATTTCGCCCCTTTGCATTCTGTTTGCACAGAGCGCATTGACTGTCCAAGCCCAGAAGATAGATGATTCGCAGCTACGGTTGGCCGGAGGCAAGATTCTGATAGACAGCGTCTTGACGCAGAAGAAGAGCGACAGTCTGAAGGTTGCTTTCCGACTCCATCTCGATAGTCTGCAGCTCAAATCAGAGCAACAGCTGGTTTTCACTCCGCTTATTGCCGGAGAAGATACCATCGCCCTGAATCCCATTATCATCAATGGCAAAAACCAGAACATCAGATACCTGCGCAAAAGCAGCAAACTGAAGAACAGCCAGGCAGTGGTAGTGAGACGCAGGAATGATACCGAGCAGCAGGTGCTCTTCTCACAGACCCTTCCCTACAGGAAGTGGATGAAGGCTTTCAACCTCTCCATGACGGAAGACCTCTGCGGATGCGGCAACCTGATGGATCAGGATACCACCCAGATGGCGGTCATCAACCCAATACCCAAGATTGGTCGCGACCATTACGTGAAGCCAAAGGCTGAAGCCATCAAGGTGAGAGCCGAAAAGGGTGAAGCTTACCTGAGCTTCAAACTCAACAAGAGCGATATCCTCGCCGACTTCCGTGAGAATGCCACAGAGCTGAGAAAGATTACATCCACCATCGACCTCGTAAAGAACGACAAGGATGTGAGCATCACCAATATCGATATTCATGGCTATGCGTCGCCGGATGGTCCTTACGACAACAATGTGCGACTCGCCAACAACCGTGCGGCTGCCCTGCGCAATTATGTATGCAATCTCTACACTATCGATAAAAAGCTCTTCACCTATCACGCCACCCCGGAAGACTGGGAAGGATTCAAGAAGAAGGTGGAAGCAAGCAACTTAGCCGATAAGTCTGCCATCCTTGCCGTTGCCAATTCATCCTTGGCACCCGATGCAAAGGACCAGAAAATCAAGAAGCTTTATCCGGCTAGCTATCGCTACATCATGAGTGAGATTTATCCTCGTTTGCGCCACAGTGACTATACGGTAACCTATACCGTTCGTCCTTTCGACATTGAGGAGGCAAAGGTAATCTTGAAGACCAAGCCTCAGCAGTTGTCATTACAAGAGATGTATCTGGTGGCACAGACCTATGAACCTGGTTCTCCAGAGTTCAACGAGGTATTTGATATTGCCGTCCGTCTCTTCCCTGATGATGAGACAGCCAATCTCAATGCCGCCTGCACAGATTTACAGAAGGGCGACCTCGTAACTGCCGAAAAGCATCTTGCCAAGGCAGGAAACTCGAAGGAAGCAGAGCGCATCAGAAAGATCTACGAGGAAATGAAGGCGGAACAATAAAAGATATAACTAACAATAAAATCACATCAATTATGAGAATTAAACATTTCTTTGGATTGGCAGTTTTGGCTGCTATGACTGCTAGTTGCTCTAGCAACAACGATTTAGTAGTAGGGGGGGGGTAATGGTTCAGGTGAGAATGAATCAGGTACAAGCTATGCATCTATCACTATCGACTTGCCTACAACAAGTGGTACACGTGCCGCAAACGACAAGTTTGATGGCGGTACAGCTTCTGAGTATACTGTAAACGATGCTACACTCCTTATTTTCAAGAAGGCTGGAACATCTGAAAACGAATTTGAGTACGTTGAGACAGCCAAACTCGGAAATTTGGAGCCTTGGAAGAAGGACAACACAACAGGTAATGGTATCACAACTGAGGCAACTATCACAGCTGAGCTTAAGAAGGCTACAGTTGGTGAGAAAGGCGATTATTATGCATTGGTCATCCTTAATAATGAGGCAGGAACAGGAAACAAAGTTACCCTTCCTTCAGGTTCCACTACTCCTCCTACTACATATGGAGCTTGGAATGCTGCGACAAATGCAACAAACCTTTTAGATAATACTAAAGGTTTCTATATGGCTAATGCTCCAGAATTCAAAGCTGCTGATCAAGAGCCAACAACCCTCGTTCAAATAAAGGGTATCTATAGAACAAAGGAAGAGGCACATAGTAAACCTGGTGCAACGGTTCACGTAGAACGTGGCTTGGCTAAAGTTACTGTAGGTAAAGGTACTGGAGATGATTACTTTAAAGGAGCCAAGGCTTCAGGAACTAAATATAGTAAAGATGACGTAAAAATCACAAATTGGGCTTTGGATGTTACCAACAAAAAGTCGTTCCCTGTACATGTTACTTTTGGTTTGAAGGCTGGTTTAACGTCACCAGATCAAACAGTTCCTGCTTATGCTAATATTTGGAAAGATGCAGCAGCTACTACAGGTACTGCGCCTGCTACATCTCGTTTCGTAAGCCACCCTGCAACAGGTGCTTTCAAGCGTGTATATTGGGGTATCGACCCTAACTACAGCATGGACTTATCAGACGTTGCCAAATGCAAAGCACAATTCACAATAGCAAAAGCCGATGGTACGGATGCTAAATGGACGGAATCATCTAAGGCATTGTATTGCTTAGAGAACACCTTCGACATCAAAAATATGCTTCAAGGTCAGACTACCCGTGTACTTCTTAAGGCAACTTATACTCCAAATGCTTTGGCTTCTGCGACAGAAAAGACCTTCTTTATGATTGGTAACAGTTCTGACATTTGGACAAAGGACAACCTTATTAAACAGATTACAAGTAAAGCTAATGAGGCTCTGAAAACAACAAATACCCTAAAAGTAGAACTTAAGGGAGATTTGTTAAAAGCAGGTACACATTTCTTAACTATAGAAAATGTATCAATTAAGGACGGAGAAACAGAAAAGGTTAATACTCCTGGCTTAGTCACTCAGCTCAATGACAAACTCGGCCTTGACGAGACTAATGGTGTAGGTATCAAGACCTACAAGAATGGTGAAAGCTATTATATTGCCCGTATCAAGCACTTCGGTGACGACTTGACTCCTTGGAAAGAAGGCGATAAAACATATGACAGTAATAACCTGAATTGGCTCGGCCGTTACGGAGTGCTCCGCAACAACTGGTACGACCTCACAATCAACAAAATTAGCGGTCCTGGTTATCCAGACGTTCCAGAAGTTAAGCCTGATACCCCAGACGATGAGGATACCAAGTACATCAACGTCAGCGTTAAGATCCTCGACTGGGCTAAGCGTTCACAGAGCGTTGATTTGTAATAGCGTAATAACAACGAAAGGCGGAGCTTAGGCTCCCGCCTTCGTTAAAACATACGAGTTGTGTTTTCAGCTTCACCGTAGTGGAAGCTAGAAACACAACCTGATATTCTGAAACATTATATTGATAATAACCAAAAAGCATCATGGCAAACAAAAAGTTACATAGTTGGATCAAGAATATACGCATGGAATGGGGATTCGACAGCTTGGCAGCTATCAGCCGCACGGCAGCATTCAGCAGCATCGTCGCTCTCGGCAGCATGCTCTGCAGCTGCAACGACTTGATGCACGATGACCTACCCTCTTGCGATATGGGAGTTGACTTGCAGTTCAAGTACGACTACAACGTGCAACGTGCCGACATGTTCAATGATCATGTAGGCGGAGTTAGCGTGTTCGTATATGATCAGCAGGGTAAATTCATTACTCGCCAAGATGCCTACAACAGTGCGACATCGCAGCCGCTGAAAGACCATAACTATACCATGCGCCTGAATCTGGAACCGGGCAAATATCGCTTCGCCACCTTCGCCTTCCAGAAGAAATACGAAGAGGCGCTGTCACAGGCTGGTGCCAAATTCCACATCGAAGCTCCAGCAGCAGGAGAAAGCATCGAAAAACTCCGTGCCCGACTCGACAGAAATGCCGGAAAGGTAGAAAACCAGGATCTTCCGCTCGATACCCTCTGGCAGGGATTGGGCAACGAAACCGTAGAGGTGAAGGATCTTCAGATTACCCACCATACCATCAGTCTCATCAGAGACACCAAGCAGCTCACCATCAGTCTGCATCAGCTGGACGCTCCAGCCGACATCCACGCCGATGACTTCAGTTATCAGATAACTGATGCCAATGGCTACATCAATTACGACAATTCTCTCCTCCCAGACGAGGAGTTGACATACACCCCATACAAGACCTGGACCACCGAGTTCACCACTCCGGAGGGTACCGTACAGGAGCGTACCGCTCACGCCGCCCTGATGTTCTCCCGCCTCGTGTTGCATCCAGCAACCGAGAACGACAAGAATGCGATACTGAGCATCTTGAACAAGAAGACAGGCGAAGAAGTGGTCCGCATCAATCTAGCCGATTTTCTGGCACAGGGTCGTGGAGCATTCGAAGCATTGAATTATTCGGCACAGGAGTTTCTGGACAGAGAATACGACTATAAGCTGGACTTTTTCCTGAAAGGCGACAAGTGGCAATACGTTAAGTTGGGCATCTCCATCCTCGATTGGAGCAAGCGCATACAGCGAGCCGACTTATAATCTGATTCCACTTTGTCGAAATTAAACCATTGATATTAGTAAAGTAAAAGACAAAGTTATCATGAGAAGATTTCATATCTATATAGGTTTCATAGTTTGGTTGTTGACTAGTTTATTTGCAGTTAGTTGTACCGACGAGTTGGAGGGTAACGGATATACCCCCAACTCGTCAAGCAACCTGCACGTGCTGGTACCAACCGTGCTCAGTGCGAACGGCACCCGTACCGACGATGCTTCCGGCCTTCCTACCTATAATGCTACGGTAGATGAATGCCAGATCAACGACCTGACCCTCTATGCTTTCCCTACAGGAAATGAAGGCAAGCTCCTGGTAGAGACGCTCCCTGCCCCACTGGCTACAATGATGGTAGAGCAGCATGTAGCTAACTATCAGCTCAATATCGAGCCGGGCACTTACCATATCTATGTGGTTGCCAACATGAACAAGGTGTTGAGTGGTAAGACTATCAAAACAGAAGATGAACTCCAAAAGATAGTACTCGATTACAGACCTACAAGTCTAACAGGTAAGCCTGTATGCACCAATATCCCGATGATTTACGAACCTAAGGATGCCGCAGGCAATCTCGCTGAAACCGTGATTACAGCAGCGGGTGATAAATATACAGAGGTAGCAGCTAACCTGAAGTTTACATGCGTAAAGGTTAAGCTGAATCTTATCTTCGATCCAAATGACCCAGACGTTGCAACCAATTTCGGAGGCAAGGCCTTTAGCATTAACAGTATTTCAGCCGATAAACTCTCTCCTTTTACCCATCTTTATTGGGGCGGTAAATTTGAGACTCCAACTTGGGAAGATAATGCATATAATAAAATATACAAGGATGGTATTAAAAGTACTCCGTATGAGGCATCATCTGGAGCTGCCGTATACTATACCGCTTGGACAGACAACAGATCTCTGCCGGCAACAAATAATAAAGACGATATTAAAGGAACAGGAACAGCAACAGAGAATCCACCCGTAAACCCTGCGGACAAATGGCTTTTCCAGCAGACCTATTATCTACCAGAGCGATATATCTCATCAGAATCCGACTGCAGTTATCTTACCATCAATGGTAATGTAGGAGGTTCTGCAGTCAACAATTATCGCATCAATCTGGGTCATAAGAAGGATGAAACCAGCACCACAGAAGTACCCGTATTCCCTCGCGGTACCTTCTATGAGATTACCGGTGCTATCAAGACCCTCGGTAATATGGAGCTGGATTGCAAGGTAAGTGTGAAGCCATGGGAGACAGTACCAATAGATGCCGACTTCAACCATACTACATTGTGGGTAAGCAAGACGGAGGCTAATGTAACTTCAATGAAAAATGATTATATCACATATAATTCGAATGCTGCCGTAGAGTTTGGATGCGATACTAAAATAAACTCAAAAGACATCATCATTGGCACCAAACGTGGTAAAGACGCTAATGGCAAAGATAGTATAGAGTTTCGCGTGAATCCAGATATCCCTATCAATGATTATGCAGAAGAACAGCTAAAAGGCACTGCAAAAGTTTGGCTCAAGGCAAATAATCTCAAGAAATATATAGATGTACATTATGATGTTACACCTTATCTGGATGTTACAAAAGAACTTGTCATCTACTATAATAGTAAAGATCCAGAACAGAATAAAAGGACCATCAAATGGGATACTAACCTTGGTGGTATTGTGCTGGATAGAATTACAGATACAAATACAATTACAGATACAAAAGGTAACTCTACCATCAAAATGAGTTTAGCTTCATCGGATGCCGCTACAGGAACATTCATGGTTACAGCTACGAAAGATCCTGTAACAACCACCATTCATGAATTCACGGTAAAGTCAAAAGACGGCTCTAAGTCTCAGCCTGTTCGTGTAACAGTTAGTCCTCCTATCGATGACTATCGTATCTATTTCAGAGCGATTAATGACCGCAGTAAATATACTGGAGGTAACAGTTCCGATAATTTCAAGGGAATCTTAGCAGAAGGAGGTACAAACAACTGGAGCGATGGATGGAATAAGGATGCAAATGATACAAGTGTTCCCCAACCAGACAACCACCGCATCTATGTATATACCCAGATTGGTGAAACAGAAGATGCCGTTACAGGAAAAGGTTGGATTTTTACGGAAGGGACCGATAGAAATGGATGGCCTGGAGATAAAATGGTGGCCGACGAGACTAACACCGGATGGTATTACAAAGACTTCACTCAAAATGCGCAGTCTGTATCAAATACAAATGGATCAGAAGGTAAAAGAACTATTACGCCAGGTGAGACATTGATTATGTTCAGTAATAATACATATCTAGATCAAGGATATAGTTTACACCGCTGTCCTCATCATCTAGAGCCAGGTATTCCTCTCTTCGATTATGAAGACCGTGAAGGCTGGATTGTCTATGATCCGACATCAGACCCTATATGGCATGTATATGATGATATGCCTGAAATTGAGGACATAGAGATCAAAGTATATACCCAAGAGCAAACTTGGGGATGGTATAAGCATTATGGTATTGCTGATGGTTCGAACCAATTCAAAATAAATGATCCTTCTGAAAGTGGTTCTGACAAAGGCAATTCATGGACTTGCAAGAAAGTAGGAAACGGTTGGTGGAAAACTGTCATCAAACTGAAAGCTATTAAAGGAGAGCATAACAAAGATATCAGAATCCATTTAAAAGACACTAAAATTCTGCTCTTCGATGGCAATAGCTACGAGAAGTATGGCGACACTGGTTATTACCAAGGAGACAAATGGCATCAAGGTACGCCTGTTGGTGTAAATGAATAAATAATATAGAAAAAATGAAGAAGATAAAGCATTTAATGATATGGATAGGATTGCTCCTAAGCCTTGTTTCCTGCAAGGATACGATGGAGGCAATTGGACTCGGCGGGGATGAAATCCCTGCCGAGGGACTTGTCTTGAACATTGATTTGCCCAATTTTTCTGAAAAGCAACTGGGCACGAGAGCTGATGCTACGGAAATAGAATCAATCAACAAGCTCACATTGCTTTATTACGACAGTAGCAACAAGTATCTAGGCAAAGAAGATTGTACCAAGCAATTAACAGAGACCAACAAGCAAAGCAATGGCAGCTATAACATCAAAGTAAACGCTCAGAAAGAAGCAAGCTACATACAAGTAGTTGCCAATGCCGAAGTCACAGATGGAGAAGCAAGCGACTTACAGGATATCAGTAAAGCAGCAGTTCGCACTCCAAGCCTTACTGAGCCAGTTTGTTGGGGTAGCATCAAGGTTACCGATTTGCTAACTCCTGAGACTGCCAAGATTTCGCTTCTGCGCTCTAATGCCAAGATTACCCTCAAAGTTGCTGAAGGCATTAAGGGTATCTTTCCTGAAGAAAGCGCAGGACTTATCATCAACCATACAGCAAAGAAAACAGCTATCGCTCCAAAAGGCTATAAAGAGCCAACAGACAAAGGGTTGGCAACAACTACAGAATTCAGTAGCACAAATGTTGGCGATGGCTTAAGCAGAGTTGTTGCTGTAAACGAGACATCTATTGGTCAAGCAAACATTATCATCCAGGCTAAATATAACAATGAAGTAGGTTTCTATAAAGTTGGCCTTTATAAAAAGGATGACAAGAGTTACGAGTATGCTCTCTTGCGAAACCATAACTATACCATCACCGTAACCAAGGTGAATGATTATGGCTTTAAGACATTGGACGAAGCCATCAAGGCTCAACCAGAAAACAGAATAGAAGCAGAAATCGTTGATGACAATCCTGCCATCACCAAGATGATTGCCTGCAAGGATTATGAACTTGGTGTCAGTGACGACCTATCCGTAAAAGCAACAGCAGCTGAAGCAACTGAAACAATTAAAGCAACCATCACTTTGGTTACTACGCTCTCTTCTGCAACAAGTGCTGACGGCAAACTCTACGGAGTAAGCATCAATCCTGCAGATAGCTGGATTACGTTTGACAAGGATGATGTAACTGAAACGAAACTTCCGGAATCAGAAAGAAAATCATCACCTGGCATGAAATATGTTCTGACGTTTACATTGGATAAAAACGATAAGTCGGAAGACCCAAGAAAGGGAACGGTTACGATAACATCTGGTGACCTCAAACTGGATGTGAAGATAACCCAGGCGGGCTTCGATTTTAGAAGAGACGATCCAAAGCGTAAAGTTACGATGTTAATCGATAACAATATTAACACAGAAAACTACTTTGAGTGGTTGGATAAAAATATGCAAGGTATCAGACCGGAGCAAATGCTAGGCAATGTAAGAAACAATGGTTTTCACTTCGCAGTAGGTAAAAACACCTATAGTTATAAGATTCCCTACCTAGAAGATGATAAGCTAACTGATACCGATGACCATTTTAAAGTTGAAAAAGATGGAAATTTCTGGAAAGTTACATTGACGGATAATCGAGACGATAATTATGATCTCTGGCAAGGCAGTTTTACGATAACAAATAAAGAGGGTATCAAAATCACCTATTATGTTTATCATACTGGTATCTTCCACGAGATTACAGAAGAAATGGCTGACAAATACGAATTAGCAGAGGGTGGTGATGATAAACTAAAGGTGAAAGGCTGGTTCTATTATGGTGTAGTGAAAGTACAGGGACAAAATAATAAGACCTACATCATGCTTGACCGTAACCTGGGTGCTACCGACAATAGTCCTTATGCACCAGACGTCAACGAACTTAAAGACCATAAACGTGCTATCGGTGGATACTTCAAGATTGCAGATGATAAGGATAAGGATAAGGATAAGAAGCTGTGGAATCTATCCTCTACTCTATCTCCAAAAGGCTTTGAAATACCAGAGAAATCGGTTTTTGAAGACTTGATTGCGAAAGGTACGCTTAAAACAGAGGTACGCCATACAGCTCTTGGAGAATCATACTATTGTACATATATGAATACAACAAGCTCTGAGTTGAAAACCATCTATCTGCCATACGGAGGATATCTGGAAGGTGAAAGCCATAAATATCCAATGCACGTGGTCTTTTGGACCAAAACACTAGTCTCTGGAACACAAGGATTCAGTGGAAAAAGTCCGGAATATGGTTACTGGTATAACTATTTCGACGTGTACAACGATAAGAAGGGTTTTTCCAACGTACGTTTCGTGAGTGGAAGTAATGGTAATAACACCGGCCGCTACAAGGCGATGCCATTACGCCTGGTACGTGTTCTGCAATAAACACAAGATAAGTGATAAATATAATAACATCTTTTACTTATAATAAAGTTCAAAAACAGCTGTTTTAAAAAGAAGGGTTGGGTTTTCGTGAGAAAGTCCAGCCCTTCTTTTTGTCAGGATACTCCTGACAAGGGGTCAAGACGTCACTGCGAGGTCGTCATGATAGTCCTGACGGATGGTAAAGACGCTTCCAGCGCTTATTGCCTCACTACGGCATTATATTGCCCTTTACCAGGGCAATATCGTGCCATTGCCAGGCACAAAACGATACGTCGGGAGAGAAAATCCCCACTCTCTTTTTTACTCTTCACTCTTCACCAAATCGCCTGAACCCCCGATAAACACTGGGGTTCCGAGAGGTGAAGAGTGGCGCACCACTCTTCACCACTCTTCACCCACTCTTCACCTGGATATTTTTTCATCGGATTACGCTGAGTTAACAGAGCATTCTTGCTCCACGGATTACGCACGGATTCCGTCAGGCGTCTGTCTTCCGTCAGGCGTCTGTCTTCCGTGAGGCGTCTGTCTTCCGTGAGGCGTCCCAGCGGATTTGCAATCCGCTGTAAAAAAATGTTCGACCTATGAAACCGGGGGATTTGCAATCCCCCCTCAATCTATAAACAGCTAGCGAAAAAATCTGGGGTGAAGAGTGGTGAAGAGTCGAGCGCGCTCTTCACCCTACCAAATCAACTCATACACAAATACTTACGCCACTCCGGTGAAGAGTGAAGAGTATTTTTGAAATTGGCGGATAATCGTTACAAGTTACAGCGGATTACAAATCCGCAAAGAAAAGGTCGAACATTTTTTAACAGCGGATTGCAAATCCGCTGGGACGCCTAACGGAAGACAGCCACCTCACGCATTGCAAATTCGTCGGGACGCCTAACGGAAGACAGCCACCTCACGCATTGCAAATCCGCTGGGACGCCTCACGGAAGAAAGGAAGATTTAAAATAAATATCCGCCCGCCAGCTGATTTCCACTTGCACAACAGGTGTTGGGCGAGCGCATATCAGCTGTTATGCAAGCGCACAACAGCTGTTGTGCGGCTGGAGAGATAGGCATTTCCGGCTTATACTATTAGTCCTTCTGGCAACAAGTAAAGATACTCCGAAGACTATTTACGTTAAAGCGATGCAGCAGCGATAGTACTTACAGGGCACAGCGATAGTACTTACAAGATGCAGCGATAGCACTTACAAGATTGCATCTAACGAGATAACTTCGAAAAACAGGAAGATAGGAATAGTATAATTTTCATTAAAAAAGCAACCTAAAAGTTGCAACAAATCGTTTTTATTCATATCTTTGCATTATACACTATGCTGCATAAAAATATGAAAGAGAAAACATTAAGATTCTTAGAGGCACATGAAAGCCATGAAGCCTCTTCATTTGTTGATGAAGCCAAGTGGAGACAGGAAAACAATGCCTGGATAAGATGGTCGCAGAGCATTGCGCTAAAAATTGTCGATTTCATGCAAGAGAACAATTTATCAAGAGCTGATATTGCTGAGCGGTTGGGATGCACTCCACAATACGTAAGCAAAATTTTGTCCGGAAAGACTAACTTCTCGTTCAAAACCATCGCAGAAATTGAACGCCGACTTGGTATTTCTTGTATGGAAAAAGCTTTTGCATAATGCCTGAAAACTCTCGCAACCCACTCTTCACCTGGATATTTTTATTCATCGGATTACGCTGAGTTAACAGAGCATTCTTGCTCCACGGATTACGCACGGATCCGTCAGGCGTCTGTCTTCCGTCAGGCGTCCCAGCGGATTTGCAATCCGCTGTAAAAAAACGTTCGACCTATGAAACCGGGGGATTTGCAATCCCCCCTCAATCTATAAACAGCTAGCGAAAAATCTGGGGTGAAGAGTGGTGAAGAGTCGAGCGCACTCTTCACCCTACCAAATCAGCTCATACACAAATACTTACACCACTCCAGTGAAGGGTGAAGAGTGCTTTTGAAAGTGGCTTGCAGTTTCCCTATAAGTTCAGGCATCTATCGCCTGGCTTATGGGGAGAACTTGTATCTGATAATTTTATGATTTCAATTGATGCAATTGCTCATGGGTCAAGCCTGTCAGTTCCATGATAGAGTCATCATCCATACCCTTTAATAGCATTTTCTTCGCTATATCAAGACTTTTGTGATAACTACCTCTTGCTTCACCTTTGGCAAAACCCTTAGCTTCTCCTTTGGCAAAACCCTTAGCTTCACCCTTAGCAACACCTTCATCAATACCATTCATATAATAGCTCATTAAGACACCATAGTAATCATCGGCGGCCTTTAAGCTTTCATCATATTTCTCTTGCTCTTCCTGACTCAGACAGCGGGAATCTGCCAGTTCAGCAAGACGCTTGAAAATCTTCTTCTGTGCCGTAAACGGCATTCTCTCTAATGCTTCCATATGCTTTAATACATAAATCCATTTGTCAAAATCACTTTCACATTCTTCAGCCTTCTTGTCAAAGAAAGGAAGAGACAAGTAGATGAAGTGAAGATTGTCGGAAAAGACATCTTGACTTCCTTTTTCATACAAGGCTACATCGGTTCTGAATTTCGACACTGCATTGTCCTTTGGCATGAAATTCATGAGGCAGACGACATAGACGGGCATTAACTGATAGAGAGCAGGTTTCTGCTCAATTGTCTTTTTCCGCTGCCCGACAATAGCCTTGCTGGCATAATAGATGGAGCGATTGACAAAAAACGGCACCCATCTGTTCTGCATCTCGACAATGAAATGATTTCCATCATCGGTTTCACAATAAATATCAAAGATGCAGCCACGCAAATCTTTTGAATCTGCCAGTTGCTCTTTATCCTTGAAGGTGACATCCCTGATATGCATTTCGTCAACCAACAAGTCGTTCAAGAAACTAATCAGCAAATCCTTGCTGAATTCTTGTCCGAAGAGGCGTTTGAATCCCCAATCGGTGAAGGGGTTAATATATTTACCCATGGCAAAATATTGAGATAATTGATATCTGATGGCAAATTTACGATTTTTCTCTGATAACTCCAAGAAAAAAATGCAAAAATTTGAAAAACCATAGAATTTACCTCTATTGAATAACAAAACTATCAACCACTTATGATTTGCAATCCGTCGTATAAAAAGGTTCGACTTATCAAACCTGGGGATTTGCAATCCCCCCTGTCAGAAACGATTTACATCTTTTTAATTGCCAAAAACTTGCACAATCCAAAAAAATGCCGTATCTTTGCGGATAAAGAAAGGAATAGGAGAAATGATTATGGCAAACAATGAATACAGAAAGCTGCCGGTAGGCATACAATCTTTCAATGTTATCAGAGAGGAAGGATACCTCTATGTTGATAAAACTGACATGATTTGGAAATTGGCGAACCAAGGTTTTAAGTATAATTACTTGAGCCGTCCTCGCCGATTCGGAAAATCTGTGCTTGTTGATACGCTCCAGGCTTACTTCGAAGGAAGAAAAGATCTCTTCGAAGGACTGAAAATCATGGAGCTGGAAAAAGATTGGAAACAGTACCCGGTAATTCGACTTGACATGAGCCGAGGGGGAGCAACCGCAGATGAAGTTAAGGCATATCTGGATCAAACGTTTGATGTTTATGAGCAATTATATGGCATCCATATTAAACCAACAGATTCACTGGGAAACCGCTTCGACCTCATCATCAAAACCGCCTATAAGCAAACAGGACTCAAAGTCGCCATTCTCATCGATGAATACGACTCTCCTCTCCAGCACTCCTGGAAAACTCCCGAGCATGAGGGTTGCACAGACGTATATAGAAGCGTTTTTGCCATTCTGAAGGCTGACGATGCCTACCAGCGTTTCGTCTTCATCACGGGCATTACCAAGTTTACGCAGATTTCTCTTTTCTCGGTACTCAACAACCTGACCAATATCAGTTTCCTTCCAGAATATGCTGCCATCTGCGGCATCACAGAAGAAGAAATCGGACAGAACTTCAAGCCGGAACTGGAAAGGATGGCAGAAGTGAACGGCTGGACTTTGCAGCAAACCCATGATAATCTGAAGGATTACTACGACGGCTACCATTTCAGTCGCAGAAATATGGTGGACATCTACAATCCTTTCAGTCTCCTCAATGCACTTGATACACAAGACCTGAGCTGTTTCTGGGTTTCATCAGGCGCTACCTCCATGCTGCCGAAGTTTGTGGATAATATGGAGCTTCGCTTACGTAATTTCGAACATTGTCCAATCTTACGCAAAACGCTTGAGAGTTCTGATGTAATCAATGGTGGTGCCGAGCTTTTCCTCTATCAGACGGGCTACCTTACCATCAAAAGCAGTGATGAATTTGGTTACTTCCTCGGTTTCCCTAATCAGGAAGTGAAACAGGCTCTCTACGAGGTGGTGCTGCCCACGCTGACGATGCAATCTGAAAGCGATATCATCAGTCTGCAGAGTAGTCTGTTCCGTCAATTGGGTACTGGTGAAATCGCAGATGCTATGAAAACATTGAAAGCATTGGTTGCCGACGTGCCTTACAGCAACAAGAAGCTTGCCTCAATGGATATGGAAGAGCGCTATAGACTCATCATCAGTACCATTCTGAATGCTATCGGACTGAAAGTAGAAGTAGAGCACATGCTTGCCACAGGAAGAATCGACCTCATAGCCCAGACTTCCCGCTACATCTACGTGATAGAACTGAAGCTGAGAAACAATGGCGGCAAGAAGGCTGCCATCCAGCAGATTCAAGAAAACAGCTACCTGGAACCTTTCAAGGCTGACAAGCGAAAGGTGATAGGTCTCGGCATAGAACTGGACGAGGAAGGAAAAGGCATATTGGATTGGGGGATTACTGGAGAAGAATAAAGGGAGTGCGTAATAAGTTTATGCCCCTCGTTTCTTCATAGATTTTCTTCATCGGATTACGCTGAGTTAACAGAACATTCTTGCTCCACGGATTACGCACGGATTTTAAACGGAAGCTCGACCTGTTCGGTCTTTGAAGAAGGTCACGCAGATTTTTGACCTATTCGGTCTATGAGATGACGCAGATTTTCCGGGTGAAAAGTGGGTGAAGAGTGGTGAAGGGTGAAGAGTATTTTTGAAATTGGCGGATAATCGTTACATATTACAGCGGATTACAAATCCGCAAAGAAAAGGTCGAACATTTTTTAACAGCGGATTGCAAATCCGCTGGGACGCCTAGCGGTAGTACTTACAGGGCACAACAATATCTGCGTCATCGGCGAATTGAAAATCGGCGGCCGAAGGGAAAGCCAATTCTGCGTGGCTTTCTTCAAGGACCGAACAGGTCGAAAATCTGCGTCATCGGCGATATCTGCGTGACTTTCTTCAAAGACCGAACAGGTCGAAAATCTGTGTATATCTGTGAATTGAAAATCGGCGGCCGAAGGGAAAGCCAAATCTGTGGGACATAAAAAGTAAACTCAGCGCAATCCGATGAATAAAATATCCATGGAAAGCGAATTATGATACTAGCGTGCTAATCAACCAGCAGAGGATAAAAAGGTGGATTTTCAGCAGAAAATCCACCTTTTACACTATATTCTCCGTTTTGTCCACCTCTTTTCCGTGTATTTTGTGTACTTTTGCGGCTGTGTATGAATCGCAGCAGGAAGTAACTCCCAAAAGCTGCGGCTTCATGCTACCAGCAAATAACAAGCAACAAAATAAAAACAAGCCTAAAGAATAAACAATGAATAAGAAAAGACAGTTTTTACTTTCGGCTGTGCTCGCCACAACATTGGCAGCCAATGCCCAAGTAACCATCAACGTAGATGCCTCTAACCCAGGCGTCAAGGTTTCACCTAATTTATATGGTATCTTCTTCGAGGATATCAACCATGCTGCTGACGGCGGACTCTATGCCGAACTCATCAGCAACCGCTCCTTCGAAGATGATGACAAGAACATCCCTACCTGGAAAACTTCCGCCCAGGAAGGTGCAAAGATCCAGACACAACTCATCAACAAGGGTCTGCTCAACAAGGCACAGGGCAAGGCTCTCCAGCTTACCATTGCTGCCAAACCAGCTGCCACAGCCTCTCTCATCAACGAAGGTTTCTGGGGCATCAACGCCGTACAGGGCAGAACCTACAAGCTCTCTTTCTGGGCAAAGGGTAGCTACAAGGGCGGATTGAAGGCGCGACTCACCAACGCCAAGGGCGACAAGGTGTATGCAGAAACATCCCTCAATGCCAAGGTAGGCAAGAAGTGGACCAAATATACAGCTGAACTCACAGCCAATGCCAACGATGCAAAGGCACAGTTTGAACTCGTAGCCGACGGCAAGGGTACCATCGTTCTCGACGTGGTTAGCCTCTTCCCTCCTACTTTCAAGAATCGTGAAAATGGCTTGCGCCCTGATTTGGCTCAGCTTCTCTATAACATCCATCCTAAGTTCGTCCGCTTCCCAGGCGGCTGCTACGTAGAGGGACAGGAGTCTCCTGAGAATGCATTCCACTGGGAGAAGACTATCGGTCCTATCGAGGAGCGTCCGGGACATAAGAACGTAAACTGGCGCTACCGCACCAGCGACGGTATGGGATTTGATGAGTATCTTCAGCTTGCCGAAGACTTGAACGCCAAGCCTCTCTATGTAGTAAACGTAGGTTTGTGGCACGGCGGCATGACTCCTGTGGATAGCATCCAGCCTTGGATTGACGAGTGCATGAATGCCCTGGAGTATGCCAATGGTCCTGTTACCTCCAAGTATGGTGCGCTGCGTGCCAAGAACGGTCATCCGGAACCATACAACATCGAGTATCTGGAGATTGGTAATGAGAACAACCAGCCAGATCCTGCCGCACAGAGCGACCACTACTACGAGCGCTTCAAGAAGTTCAAGGATGCCGTATTGGCGAAATATCCTAAGATGCATCTCATCGGTAACGTGGTAGCCTGGGGCGATGATAACCCTAAGTGGGAAAGCAACGAGAGCGTAGAGCTGCTTGATGAGCACTACTACAGAAACCCAGCCTGGTTTGCAGAGAACTTCAACAAGTATGATAACTACGACCGCAAGGGCAGCGAGATCTATGTAGGTGAATATGCCGTAACCCAGGGCTTCGGCAATATGGGTTCGCTCGATGCAGCACTCGGTGAGGCTGTCTATATGATGGGCATCGAGAACAACTCTGATATTGTGACCATGGCATCCTACGCTCCTATCTTCGCCAACCTCAACAACCGTATGTGGGCACCGGATATGATTCAATATACATCTGATAAGGTATTCGGAACTCCATCTTACTACGTTCAGAACGTGATGGCGAACAACATCGGTACCCGTGTATTGAAGGTGAACCAGGAGAATCCATACAAGTATGAGCAGACCCAGGTGAAGCCAGCCATCTGCCGTGTGGGAATGGGAACATGGGGCACCCAGGTATCTTTCGAGGACAAGGGATACAGCGATGAGAACGGCAAGGCACTGCCAATGACCTTGCAGGAGTTACCTACCGACATTCATGGACAGTGGAAGGCTGAGGGCAGCCTCATCAAGCAGACCAGCAACGAGGAAAGCTGCATCCGTCTGAACCCAGGCGAGATTACCAGCAACGGTTATATATATAAGGTACGCGCGAAGAAGGATGCCGGCAACGAGGGTTTCCTCATCATCTTCAACTACGTGGATAAGAACAACTACTGCTGGTTGAACCTTGGTGGCTGGAACAACACCCAGCACGGTGTGGAGTCTATCGTGAATGGTGCCAAGAGTCAGATTGCTACCTGCCCAGGCAAGATTGAAACCGGCAAGTGGTACGATATCGAGCTGAAGGTAGTAGGCGACAGCATCTTCGCCAAGTTGGATGGCAAGGAGATATTCGCCACCAAGCTGAAGGCAAACACCCTTCCTGGCATCTTCTCTACAGCTACACTCGATGAGCAGACTGGCGAGGTAATCCTGAAGATTGCCAACACCAGCACCGAGCATACCACAGCGAAGATCAATCTTCAGGGCAAGGAGATCAAGGCTGGCAAGCTCATTCGCCTTTCTGCCAAGAACGGTCTGGAGGAGAACACCATCGATAATCCTACCAATATCTATCCTGTAGAAAACTATGTAACTACAGAGAAGAATGGTGCTACGGTAGAGATTCCTGCCAGCTCTCTGAACATCATCAGATTGAAGTAAAAAGATGAAGTAGAAAGATTGAAACAAGAAACAAGCTACATCCAGGGCATCAGCCCTGGATATACCCAATATATTGATACATTTTTTGAATAGTTGATAAGAAAGTTAGTTAGAAATGAAGAAGGCGACAATCTGCGTGATGCAGGTTGCCGCCTCGTTTTTATCTATCGCTTCGTTTAGCTGAAAACATAATTGAAGAGCAGGAAGATGCTCAGGATATAGAGCGTAAGATTCAGATCCTTGAACTTACCCACCATCATCTTGATGAGCACATAACTCAGGATGCCGAGGCAGATGCCATCGGCGATGCTGTAGCAGAGCACCATCGTAATCATCGTGATAAAGGCAGGGAATGATTCAGAAATATCCTCCAACTCAATCTTCTTGAACGAATCAATCATCAATACACCCACCATTACCAGGGCACCACTGGTGGCTGCACTCGGAATCAGCAGGAAGATAGGAGCAAGGAAGATGCTCAGGATAAACATCAAACCCACAAAGAAAGATGTCAAGCCCGACTTTCCGCCCTCGGCAACACCCGAAGCACTCTCCACATAAGTGGTAATGGTAGAGCTGCCCAGCAGGGCACCCGCTGTAGTACCGATGGCATCACTCATCATCGCCTCCTTCACACCAGGAATCTCACCCTTCTCATTCTCCTTGATACCCAACTTGGAAACCAATCCCAGCACCGTTCCGATGGTATCGAAGATGTTGACAAGCAACAGGGAGAAAACCACCATGAACATCTTTGGGGTAAAGAAGCCCGTGAAATCGAACTGGCAGAAGATTGGAGCAATGCTGTGAGGGGTAGATACAGGCATCCAGTTGTCAGAGAACTGGGTTACGCCCATCGGAATACCAATCAAGGTAGAGAGGATGATGGCGATGAACAGGGAGCCCTTCACTCTTCTCGCCATCAGACAGCCACAGAGCAGGATGCTGATGAGACCCAGGATGCTGACTGGTGTAAACTTGCCAAGCTGCACGAAAGTATCAGCATTGGCAGTAATGATGCCCGCATTCTTCAAACCGATAAAGGCGATAAACATACCGATACCTGCCGAAATGGCGAATCGGAGGTTTTTCGGAATGCACTCCAATATCTTGTCACGGATATTGAGGAAGGTGATGGCCAGGAAGATGATACCCTCTACGAGCAATACTGCCAAAGCCTGCTGCCAGGTCAAGCCCATTGCCTGACAAAGGGTGAAGGCGAAGAAGGCGTTCAGTCCCATGCTAGGAGCCTGGGCAAAAGGCAACTTTGCCATGAAAGCCAGCAGGAAGGTGGCAATGGCAGAAGCGATGGCTGTGGCAGTAAAGAGAGCCCCCTTGTCCATGCCTGTGGTGGCAAGGATGGTAGGGTTCACTGCCAGGATGTAACACATGGTCAAGAAGGTAGTCATACCAGCTATCAATTCCGTCTTGACCGTAGTAGTCTTCGGGTCGAAGCCCAATAATGCTTTTAATTTATTCATTTCTTATATAACGATTGATTTTCTCTTTTTTCTCTATTTTCTCTTCCCCATTTCCACAACCCAATCATATTGTTTTTTCGGGGCGAACAAAGATAAGAAAAAATAATGAAGAATGCCTTATTTTACATGTTTTTAACTACACAAAACGCCTTATTTTACAAGTTTCCGGATTTTAATATGCTGCCATATCATACAGAAGGCAAGCGACTGGTAAAAATCGGTATCAGCTTCGACATATCTTATTCCAGCGTCAACCAGCCATCTTTTGTCCAGTTGATTTTCTTCTGAACCAGGATGCTGGCACCATTCTTCGGCACGCTGTAACCATGGCAGAAGAAGAAATCGCCATCAGGGAAGGAGTAGGCAGAGCAATGACCCATCGCCTCATATTCCTTCTTGTCGCCTTCCAGCAACAGGGTGCCACCGCCATTGCGCATATCCTTGCCTTCTTTATCCAAATAAGGACCAGCCACCTTCTTGCTTCTGCCTACAGCAACACGATAGGTACTCTTCATACCCTGGCAGCAGTAATCCCAACTGACGAAGAGATAGTAATAACCACCATGCTTCATGATGAAAGGAGCCTCGATGGCATTGGTGCCGGCATCACGGGAGGTAGGATTGGTAGGCACATCCATCTGATTGAGCGCATAACGGCGGGCAATGGTCTGAGGCTTGGCGCCCTTCTTCACATGCATCGTCTTCTTGTCTAAAGGAATAAGCTGGATACCATCCCAGAAAGAACCCCAGGTAAGCCAAGGCTTTCCCTTCTCATCAATCACAAAATTCGGATCAATGGCATTCCAGTTGTCTCTACCACCCTTTGAAGATATGAGGCAGCCCTCATCCTTCCATCCATCAGTATCGGCGAGCGAAACATTGCTGAGCAATCCGATGGCAGAGGTGTTCTTGCCGAAGGTAGAACAGGAATAAGCCATATACCACTTATCCTTATACCTGATGACGTCCGGTGCCCAGGTATGACTTTCATAGCCCGGCACACTATCATGGGTCCATGCAGGAAAAGCACCACGAGCCTCATCCTTCAATACACCCTGCGGATTCAGGGTCCAGTGCTGGCGGTCGGTAGAAGTCATCTGAGCCACTCCATGCCCCGTACAATAGAGATAGTACTTGCCATTCTCGTAAGCCATCACAGGATCGTGAACCATTGGTGAATCTACCACAACCGGCTGTGAAAGAGCCGTCTGCGCCTTTGCGGAAACGGCGGAAACGGCACAAGCCGCCACTAAGGGTATAGAGAGAGCCCATACTCTTATATCTTTAATCAAAAAATTATTCATACGTCTTTTTGTTACTGTTTATAGGATTACTTACTAAGTTGAGTTATTAAAAAAGGGAGCTGAATGCTTCACAGCTTAGCTCCCCTTATGACTGTTAAAAAACCGCAGATGCGGTCATATTTAAAACTAACTAAAGATCTTAATTCTTCTTTCCCCAATAGCTTCTGTTGCCACTCACTCCCGAGTAAACGATGGTAACCTTGCGAGGACTTGCCTCCCAATCTACCTCACGCTGAACCTTCAACTTGGTAGTACCGATGGTCAATGTGTTGGAAGAAGCATCGAAGCTCCATGCCTTGACATTGCTCCAGGCAGAACCACCCTCCATCACGCCATTACTGCTGAGCTTGAAGGTCTTGCTGGTCTTCTGCTTGCCATACTCATAAGAGAGTTCGATACCTTCCCAGGTTCCCTCCAGTTCGCTGGCGGTGATTTTCGCCTGTGGAACAGCTCCATAACGCTCAGGCATCACGACTGGCCATCCGTTGCTATCCCACTGGATAGAACGCACGCCACCCATCATGATGGCATTGCTGGCTGCAATACCTGCAACATTGGCAGGCATACGCTGCTGGGAAACATAATACCAGTTGCCTGCACCATCATCGAATACGGCACAGTGACTGATACCTACCCAACCGCTTCCTGCGCTGAACTTGTAAGGATGAGTCAGTACGGTAGGTTCCTCATTGGCACCCTTGGCAGCATCGGTAATCTTACCATTCATGGTCTCATACGGACCATCCACGTTCTTGGAACGGAGCACACGGGTATTGTAAGGAACATCCAGGGCATCGTAAGCAACGAAAAGATAATAATAGCCATCATGATATACAATCTCCGGAGCCTCGGAACCCTGCCAACGGTTATTCAACGTACGTGTAAAGATGGTCTTTCCGTAAGCAGCGATATCATCGGCTGTACCCCATGGGTTAGGCAAGGCAGCCTTGGTCTTACCCGTATTGGCATCAAGCTCCACAGCAGCGAAACCACTGTGCCATGAACCATATATCAGCCAATGCTTTCCTTCTGGAGTGATGACGTAAGTAGGGTCGATGGCATTATACTTGAAATAGCAGTTTGCCCAATCATTTGATTTTACCTTGTAATTCAATCCCTTGTCAGAAGCGTTGGTGATGACATATCCCTTATCTTCCCATTTGTTGGAAGCCGGATCGCTGGTCTCCATCAGTCCGATGAAGGCGCGTTCACTCCAGGTTCCGTCACCATTGATGGTGCCAGGACAGGTGATGGCATAATACATACGGTAGAGATGGTCGTTGACCTTGCGCACACATGGAGCCCAGAAGCCGAAGTCCAGGTCATTGGCGAAATAGCTGTCAGGACGTTCAGCCACTCCCATGCCCTTGCGGAATTCATTGAGTTTTGTCTTCACCCAGGAAGGCAAGCCCACCATGGTGGCTCCTACAAATTCCCAATCTACGAGATTCTTGGAACGACGACAGAAGAAGTGTCCATGCTTGTTGCTGTTGCGGATATCCTTCTGATGTTCATTGCCATAGCTGGCATCAGTCTGATACATATAATAATATCCATCAGATGCCTTCACCACCGTAGGATCGTGCATGTTGGCAAGATTCCACTTTGAGCGCTGTGTCCAGGCAGCCACCGATGTATAATTATCATTATAGGTAGGACATTTGTAATTAGCCAGTTCCTCAGCTGTCTGATCACCAGGAGTTGGTGTAGGGGTTGGAGTCGGTGTAGGAGTTGGATTCACAGGAATCTCCGGATCATCACTGCTACTGCTGCATCCTACCGCCAGCGTACAAGCCAGCAAAAGGGCAAATATATGAAGCTTTTTCATTTTTCTTTTCGTTTAGTTAGTTTTATGATCTTCTTTTCTGAAAAAAGGCAGACCTATGGGAATGTGTTTCCGCATAGGTCATGCCTTTATTGTTTTCAAATATCTACATGAACCACGTTTTATGTTTTATCTGCGGTGAGCACGTGTATAGTGCTTGCGGGCAGAAGAAGCTGCATTAAACTTCAAGTGGCTGCTATCAACGGTGAAGGCTACATTCAAATCGCTAGGATTAATGGTGTTGATACCCAAGTAGCTCTGGGTAGTCACGCTACCATCATTACCTGTAACGATGGCCTGAATATCGGCAGTACCATTGTTACAGTTGGTTACGAACAGCTTCACCTTTGCACCGTTCATGGTTGCGAGCCAGGTAGCCAAATCACCCTGTGTTCCGATAGGAGTACAAGCTGCATAACCATCACCCCAGCCATAGTTATCGGCACGAACCACTGCATATTCTGCCAGATCTGCCTTGCGGAGGATGACAACATAGTTGTTCCAGTTGTTTGCACCGCTAGAATAGTTGGTGAAGTTGAACTCGAATGTCTCACCAGCAGGAATCTTCATATCCTTTGTAAATTCTGTCCACCAGGCAGTAGAGCAGTCCGCTGCACCAAGAGAAACTGGACTTGGAGTAACCGCCTTGACAGCAGACTTAGCCACATTTACTTCTACGGTAGCAGTACGGCCATTCTCTGTAGTGATAGTCACCTCGTGCTTACCCGCAGTAGCAGGGATTCTTGAGAATGTCAACTTAGAGTTATCGAGAACAGCATCCTCGCCTTCCACATACTTGGCAGTAACCTCCATACCTGTAGGATCGAAAGCCAAGGTGTGGTCAACGCCCTCAAGAGCAGAAGAGTTGAAGAAGTAGTAATTGGTATGTTCAGGAGCCTTGGTTACGGTAATGCTCTTAATACCAGCCACAACGCTGAACTTAGCATTGGCACTGATGGTCTTATCAGCAGCCTTGCCCAAAAGGGTCTTGTTCAATGTTGCAACAACATACTTCTCTCCCACCGTCTCCATATCAGGAACAACGATGAATTCAAGATCACTGGCAGGAACTTCCTTGACAGCGCCATCAGAGTAAGTAACCTTCGCCTTCAATGTAGAAGTAAATTCCTTCACAGAAGTTCCCTTGTCAACTTCGGCTGGAACATCAAGCAATTCCATTGACTCAGGCTGCTGATCCTTTACATCAGCCACATCCATCTCTGCCTTGTCGAATACATAGTGACAACCATCGGTAGTGAAGTCGAGATAGAGGTCTGCACTCTCAACTGGAATACCCAGATATTTCTGGGTAGAAGTCAATCCTTCAGTACCGGTAACCTCAGCTACAACATCTGCTGTATTATCACCATAGTTGGTTACGGTTACGGTTACCTTGGCACCATTCATCTGAGCCAGCCATGCTCCCCAATCATCTGATGCCGAGTTACTGTGAGTAATAAGAGGACCACCATTTCCACCAACAGCATCACCCCAACAATAATCATCAGAACGCATTACTGCATACTCTGTCTTATCAGCCTTGCGAAGCACTACAACATAGTTGTTATAGTTATTTGCACCAGAAGTATAGTTGGTAAATGTCGTAGAATAAGACTTATTACTTTCAATCTTGACATCAGCATCCAGGTGAGATGTCCACCAGGCATCGCTATTATCAGTTGCACCAAGGGTAGTTGGCGAGATGGTAGGCGCAGTACCCTTGTTGCTATTGGCGATTGAATCTATCTTTTCAGAAAGCCAATCAGGTCCATTGACACTAAACATGTCACTTCCCTCGCATCCTGTCAGTGTAGTCAAGCCCATGGCTGCCACGCAGAAGACAGATGCTAATTTATTTAGGTGTTTCATATTTTATATATTCTATATTGTAAATATATGATTTTTAGGTTATCTCATGGGCAGGAGATGCTGCACCATGAGATAAGCCATATTGTTATTTGCCCAAGTTTACTACTGGGTGAACTGTCCAACCTCTTCCGAAGAAATCAGTAGAGTTGTCTGTATTGGTATTCGCAGAGTTACCAGTCAGGTTAGGGTTGTCGTTCAACAAGCCCTGATAGATTGGCAGGAACTCATGACCCGGTACGTATGTATCGTAAGAACTCTTCACCTCAGGATCAACACCTACCAAAGAGTAGCTGACTGCTTCCTTAGCCTTGTATGGAGAACGGCGGAAAGTTCCGTGTTCCTTCAACTGAGCCAAACGACCCTGATCATAGAAGAATCCCCAACGAATCAAATCGTAACCACGACCATACTCACAACCGAACTCCTTAGGACGCTCTACATTGGCAATCTGCTCGAAGAGCTTATCCTTGCTATTGAAGTCTGAAAGCTTCAAGTCTGCCAGGTTAGCACGCTCACGAACCTGGTTAATCCAGTCGATAGCCTGCTGTGTTGGACCATTCACCTCGTTCTCACACTCTGCAGCACGAAGCAATACATCTGAGTAACGCATCATACGGAGGTTGATACCGCAATGCAAACCTGTTGTCACTGTACTGTAAAGATTGGTACGGAAGTTAGTCCACTTAGCGATAGGAAGACCTCCATAGTTGTTATTCGTTACAACTGTATCATTAGGAGTCATCTGGGTGGTATAAGCCACGTTACCATTTTCGAATCCTTCCCAATCACTCTCGTAAGTACCGATGGTCCAATAGAGTCGTGGATCCAACTTACCTGCTGTGGTTCGCTCCTGCTTGAAGAGGTTGTACAACCATGGAGATGCAGAAAGGTCTGCCCATCCACCGAATCTACCTGGAGCGAAGTTAGACTCTACGGCATGACCCTGTGTAGCGTTAGGACTGGTATTGACTGGAGTCCACTCATCATCCACACCCTGTGAACCATAGTCGAGATACTGAATCTCGAAGAGGCTCTCGGCATTGTTCTCGTAAGCAGAACCCTCACGGAAGTTGTCGCCATAATTAGCCATCAGCTTGTAAGAGCCATACTTCTTGTTCATGATGTCCTTGAGTACGGTGAGCGCATCGCTATACTTATGGCGCTGCATCAGAGTACGGGCATAGTAACCGGCAGCAGCACCGCAGGTAGCACGACCCTTGGCCCACTCACCACCCTCATCACGGGATGGGAGGAGAGTCATTGCCTCAGCGAAATCCTTCTCTACCTGATCGAGCACCTCATCATAAGTACTGTTCTTGCCATAGAGACCATCCAGAGTAGAATAGTTGGCATAATCAGTAATCAGCGCAGGATTCTGGTAATATCCTGCCAATGTATAGTATGAATAACCGCGGAGGAAGAGAGCCTGTCCCTTGATGCGCTTCATGCTTTCACTGAGCGAAGCATCATCACCTGTGGTACGTGAAAGAATGAAGTTACATACATTAATAGTATAGTAAGCCTCACGCCAAGGCCACATGGAGATTTCATCTGTCACTGGGTCGTCCATGTCATCGAAAGGCATATACCATACCTGTGATGAGTTCCATACCTCATCGCCACGTGTCACATCGAGGGTATAACCCACACGTGCCGAAGAACCTTCCATACGAATATGGTTGTATGCTGCAATAACGCACTCTTCCAGATCATCAGCATTGAAACCGAAGGTTCCGGTGGTCTGCTGGTTAGGATTGGTAACATCCAACTTGTCCTCGCATGAGGTGGTAGCCATAGCACCGAGGCCAAGGAAGAGAGCTAATGATAATTTATATAGTTTCATATCAAATGTTCTTTTAAATAATGATTCTTATTCTTGTCTATTCTCATTATTAGAATGTGAAATGGAGACCACACATAAACGTTCTGGCACTTGGGAAAGAGCAGAAGTTGTAACCTGGGGTAAAGGTACCGCCGGCGTAGTCTACATTATATCCATGATAGCCTGTGAAAGTGTAGAGGTTCTGTGCTGATACATAGAGACGTACGCCACTAACATATCCACCAAACCACTTGTCTGGGAAGTTGTAGCCCAATTCTACGTTGGCAATCTTCCAGTAAGCAGCATTCTGAATCTTGCGAGAGCTGAAGAGGTCGTTCCATGCCAATGTTGCATTGTTGGCAGCGTAGGTACGTGGAACACTTGAAAGGTAGGTACCATCCTCTGACCAGCGGTTGGCATCCAGCATGCCTACTTCCTTGTTACCATAACCGTAGCAAGAGTTCAAGCTATTATAGATATCATCTGATACATGATAGTTCAAAACTCCGTAGGTAGAAATGTTGAGGTCGAAGCCCTTATACTCCATGTGGGTGCTCAAACCGAAGTTAACCTTTGGAAGACCACTGCCCAATACGGTCTGGTCGTATGCATCGATTACACCATCAGGAGTTCCTTCTGGACCAGAAATATCCTTATAGAGGCAATCACCTACATTAGCACCCTGCTGAGTTGCGTGGTTGTCGAGATCTGTCTGTGTACGGGCGATTCCCTCGTAAACCCAACCATAGAACTGACCGATCTCCTGACCTACGTAGGTAGCGTATGCACCAGAGATGTAAGAGTCCTTACCGATACCCAGAGAAGTTACCTTGTTCTTCAAGGTACTCAAGTTGGCACTGATGTCATACTTGAAGGCGTGGTCACGGTTGCGATAGGTTGCGCTGAACTCGAAACCACTGTTCTCCATTGAGGCAGCGTTCATGGTTACAGAGGTGTTGGATACACCAGTCTGTGCAGGAACAGGAACAGAGTAAAGCAAGTCTTCTGACTTGTTCTTATACCACTCGGCTGTGAACTCCAGGCGGTTGTTGAACATCGCGAGGTCGATACCCACGTTGGTGGTCTTCTTCTTCTCCCATGCGATATCGTTGTTCACGAAGGTAGAAACGGCAGAACCGGTTACAGGACTGTTGCCGAAGCTGTAAGTCATGTTGTTACGGTTCATGGTAGCCATATACTGGTACTCACCGATATTCTCGTTACCGAGCTCACCATAGCTGGCACGAATCTTGAACATGTTAACGATATCCTGACTGATTGGGAAGAACTTTTCCTTATCGAAGCGCCAGCCCAAAGATACAGATGGGAAGGTTGCCCAACGGATGTTCTTGCTCAAGCGGGAGCTACCATCACGACGTACTACTGCAGAAATCAGGTACTTCTCAGCATAGTTATAGTTCAAACGGCCTACGTATGATGCCAGACTATGCTTATACTCGTATGACTCTGAGTAAGTGTTCTTGGCATTCTGAAGCTGGAGGAAGTAAGGCTCTGTGAAGTTGATACCCCAACCTGTCAAAAGGTTGGTATTCTCTTCCTCGTAAGTCATACCAGCGAGCAGGTTGATGTTGTGCTTACCGATTGTTCCATTGTAGGTAATGGTATTCTCAACCAAGGCGTCGCTGTAGTTGCGTGAGCCCTTGGTAAGACGCTCGTTCTCCTTGGCAAGATATACACGGTTGCTCTGAATCCAGGAAGGAATCCAGGTCTTATCCTTAGCTTCTGTCTTGCTGTAAGAGAGGTTTACATTATAATGAAGACCATGGTTCTTGCTCTTGATACCTACCATACCCAACAGGTCAACATCTGCAGAAGCTGTACCTACGAAGCGGTCAACCAAGGTATTACGCTGCAGAAGGTTGTTAACCAATAATGGGTTGGAAGCTGAGATATCACCATGTACGCTGTCATAGTAAACACCATAACCGTATGCATCGTAGCGATAGCCATTGGCAGCACCTACCTTGTCATCGAGAACCCATGTTGAGTTATCGTAAGCCTTGATAGTTGGCTGCATCAGAAGTGTACCACGGAGCACGTTGGTTACATCACCATAAAGACCCTGAACATACTCTGAGGCATTAGAAAGACCCATGTTGTCCTGGTTGGAATGAGAATAAACCATGCTGGTGCGGAATTTCACGAACTTGGTGTCCATGGTGTTGTTCACACGGGCTGTATAACGCTCGTAGTTAGGACCTGCACCCTGCAATGTACCCTTCTGGTTATAGTAGTCGAGAGATACATTATAAGTACTGTGAGAGCTACCACCGCTGAGGGCTACGTTGTGATTCTGGCGGATACCAGTCTTGAACACTTCGTCAAACCAATTTGTATTGGTAGCATCCTGGAAGTGATACTTGCCATCCTCGCCCATCTTGTAACCACCAGGCAGAGGAGTGTTGGAGTTTGAGCAAGCCTGACCCAGATAGTTGCTATACTGGTCGGCATTCATCACGTCATATACATCGCCAGGAATCTGGTCAACACCGAAGTAACCAGAGTAGTTTACCTTCAGAGGCTGGTCTTTCTTACCATTCTTGGTAGTGATGATAACGACACCATTAGCTGCACGAGAACCATAGATGGCACCCGCAGAAGCATCCTTCAAGATCTGGATGGTCTCAATATCATTAGGAGAGAAATCACGGATAGTGGTACCCATTGGCACACCATCGATGACATAAAGAGGAGCTGTGCTACCGAAAGAACCGATACCACGGATACGTACGCTTGGGTCGGCACCTGGCTGACCATCGGATGTAATCTGCACACCAGCTACCTTACCTTCGAGCATGGTAGAGATGTTGGAGTTAGACACCTTCTTCATCTCCTCAGCATTGACAATAGCTACAGAACCGGTAAGGTCTGCCTTCTTCTGGGTACCATAACCCACTACGACAACCTGATCGAGCAACTGATTGTCTGAAGAAAGCTGGATAGGTTCAAGGATAGCGCGTCCGCGAACGGCAATCTGGCGCTCCTTGAAGCCCAAATAGCTAACCAAAAGAGTAGCGTTAGCTTTTACTTTGATCTCGAAGTTACCATCGAGGTCAGTTACAGCACCGGTCTTGGCATCCTTGGTCTTCACTGTTGCACCAATCAGAGGTTCGCCCTGATCATCTACAACCTGTCCCTTGACTGTAATCACCTGATCCTGTGCTACAGCAGCCATAGCGGTCATCGGGGTTACGAAAGAAGCACCACCGACTGCACCTAGGCATAGCATCATAGAGAATAATTGTTTCCTCATTGCTTAAAACTTTTTAGGTTTATGATTTTGTTTATTCTAATTTTCTATGGTTTGTTAATTTTCAAACGGTTTGTTTGTTATCGCAAATCGGTTTGATCGTTAATTTTCGGTGGCAAAAGTACAATTAATCACTATCAAGCAGGTGGACAAACGTAAATAATAGGTGGACAAACTGCATAAACAGCAGATTTTTCCGTTTATTACGCACTTATCCACTAGTTGTGCTCCCACACATACAAAACAAGGAGTCGCTTGACTTAAATCAAGTGACTCCTTGTTGTATTTTGGTTTCTTAACAATTATATACTTCCAAACACACCTACTCGTCGAGCGAATCCTTATAGGAAGAAGGCGACACACCATACTGCTTGGTAAAACAACGGGTAAAATACTTCGGATCATTGAAGCCCACACGATAGGCTATTTCCGTGATGTTCCGGTTTGCCACTTTTTCTGTAATCATCTTCTTCGCGATGTCGAGACGATAGTTGCGGATAAACTGGGCGGTAGGCTGACCAGCCTCAGCATTCAGCATCTTACTGAGCACACTGCGGTTCATCCGCATTTCATCAGCCAACTCCTGCACACCGAACTCCGAGTTATCGTAGTTCTTCTCCATCACCTCCATCACGATATCCATAAACGGACGCTCCTTTTCGGCTACCTGTTTCCTGTCAGCCTCTATCGACTTCTTCTGACTATCCTGATAACGCTTCTGGTTCTCCAGAATCATCTGGATGCGACTCTGCAACTTGCCCGGCTCATCACTATCCTTCAGAGCTGCCTCTATCGGACGATAGAGTTCCTCCACCTCGCGTTCGCGCATCTTCTCCAGTCTGCTGGTATAGATGTAGAGCAGGAAGGCGATGAAGGCTATCACCATCAAGGAGACAAACCACCAGCTCTTCCAGAAATAAGGAGTAACTACAACTTTCACGGAGATAGTCTGCTCCTTATCGGAATCGAAGGAAGGTATATACTTCACTTCAAACTGATAGCTGCCCGCAGGCAAGGTAGAATAGCGCACACTATGTTGTCCCGGTTTGAGCTGAACCCAATCGTTCTCATATCCCTTCATGCGATAGAGATATCCCCCCTGACTCTCGCTGCCATAGTTCAAGGCAGAAAAGAAGATCGTAAACGACTTGTCGCTCTCATGGATGCACAACCTTTTGGCAATGGATATATCATCGTCCAGATAATCACTGCCGGCAAACACCGGCTGGTTATCTACCAGAAGTTCGGTAAAACGCAGTCTGGCTGAGTTATGAACCGCATGGTTCACACCCGTAACCGCCATCAATCCCTCATCGGTACCCAGGTAAATCTTACCCTTGGCATCACGGATGGCACCATTGAAATAGAACTGCGAACTGAGCAGTCCGTCCTCACGGGAATAACTGCTGAAAGTCTCAGTCTTCGGATTGAAGATGGAGAGTCCATTATCCGTGGCTATCCATAACATACCCTGGTTATCCTCTACAATACCCTTCACGGTATTGTTGGCTAATCCATTATTCGTGGTGAAGGACTTCACGTATGTCTTTCCCTCCTTATTATAATTATAGCAATACAAGCCGTAGCCATTGCTGCCCAGCCAGATCTTGCCATCCTTCGCCAGACAGAAAGAGAGAATCTTGTCTATCACGCCACTCTCTGGGGCATCCAACTTATACTGATGATATTCGACGGCAAACTCGCCCTTTCCACGAGAACGGGACTTCAGATTGATCTCCACCATACCCTGCACACATCCCATCAGGAGCTTTCCATCTGGTGTAATCAGGTTTCCGATGCAGCCACGCACATCCAGACAGCCCTTGAAAGGCTCTATCAACTGCTGACGCTTCAAATCGTAGAAGAAGAGACCATCATTGGTTCCCAGCCACATACCATCATTGATAGGATCATACACCAGTGCTCCTGCAAAATTCAGAAAATGCTGATGCTTGGCATCTACCACAAGAGGAATGATCCTGCCCGGCTGCTGGAGATTCATCACAGCCATGCCCATACCCCAGGTGCCTATCCACAGATTCCCCCGGTTATCGGCAGCAAGCGTGGAAACACTGTTGTGGGGCAAACCGGAATTTGCCGTCGTATAATGGGTAAAGTTCCTGCTACCAGGAGCCAGAGCATTGAGTCCGCCCTCTACGGTTCCTACCCACAGGGTGCCATCCGGGGCTGCATACATCGAATTCACCGCATTCGGAGAAAGACTGGCAGGATTCGCTGCATCGTGCTTGAAAAATTCCAGCTGCAACTGGCGTGGTGCCAACTTGGTGATACCACCCGTTTCGGTACCTACCCAGATCTGTCCATCCTTAGACAACAAGCTGTTTACAAAGTTACTACTCAACGGATTCACACTGCTACAATTCCAATGCTCGATCGTACCAGTCTTATCATCTATAATATCCACACCACAGAGAGTACCCACCAGAAGCTTATCATCCTCTGTGATGGCAAGACTCGTTACCACCTCATGCTGGAGTGAATGAACTGTGCCTGAAGCATGAAACTCCTGCTTGGCACTATTATACAAGCCACGGTTGGTTCCCAACCAGATTTTTCCATGATAAGAAATGACGGCTCCCGCATATCGGTAATCAAGCGGTAAGAACATAGAACTGATGTTCTTTGCCACCAATCTGTTGTTTTGAACAGAGAATTCACTCACTACTCCATTATTACACATCACCACCGTGCCATTGCGATACACATCGCAAAGACCGAGATCAGGAGCATTGTAAGGGTATCTGACAGACAAGACACTATTCACCTCGCCCTTCTCATTGAAGGAGAATCGGGTTAGGAGATTGATGGATACCATCCATACATTTCCCTTGGCATCACAATACATTCGGGTGCAAAGATTCTTGAGTGCCTTGTTGAGCTGAGCTTCTACTTTTTCATTCTCACAAGGTGGAATGACGGGCTGCATCGTTTTGAGGTCGAGCACCTGCGGACCTTCCTCGAAAGCTATCCAAAGGCGCTTGAAATGATCTTCATAGACATTGCGACAGCTATTGCTTCGCAGACTGATACCGGATGAGCCCAGATTGAAGTTCATATAATTGAATCCATCATAACGTACCAGTCCACCACCATGCGTACTGATCCAGACGAAACCGTATGAATCCTGGAAAATATCATCCGCAAAATTATTAGGCATTCCTGCCGCCATATTGAGATAGCTTACATTAAAGCGACTAGGAAGGCTGCCTTGCGCAAAACTGCTCAAGGTTATGAATAATGCTGCTATGATGGAAAAAATGTATCTAATCATTTGTTCTATATAGGTTCTGCTGCAAAAGTACGAAGAATAATCGAAACAAAAGAATAAATACAAGAAAAAAACGTTCCTAGAAGTGTAAAATTACAATTCTAGGAACATTCATATAGGAATATACTTGCGTTTTAGAACTCGAGTATCATAGTCTGGCGAGGACGGAGCTTCACGTTCTTGTTGATCAGAACGGTGCGGCCATTTGTTACATCCGTAGCCTTCTCTGCATTGCCGATAATCTCAGCATAGCGGGAAACATTCAGTTCGTTGGCTTCCTTCTTACCATTGATGATGGTCATCACGGTCTTTCCCTTATACTGGCGGGCAATGACATACACACCCTTCTGTGGGCAGAACTGGGTCTGCTTGCCTTTGGTGATGACCTCGTTGCCCTGGCGCCAATGCAATAATCGGCTGAGCCAATCGAACATCTGGTTTTCTGCCTGTGTTCTTCCTTCGGCAGTAAAGGCATTGTGCTTGTCACCAGCCCAACCGCCAGGGAAGTCCTTGCGGACATTGCCATCGGTTACGCTCTTGGTACCATTCATCAATACCTCTGTTCCGTAATAGAGCTGTGGGGTGCGGTTGACGGTGAGGAGAAGTGCCAGCGCCTGCTTCAATGCCAGGGTATCCTTGCCTTCACCCAGGAAGCGGTCGGTATCGTGGTTCTCTACGAATGCCATCACGCTCTTTGGATTCGGATAGAGATAGTCGTAGCAGAACACGTTGTAGATACGGTTCATACCGTTCCACCAGTCATCGGTCTCCTCGTTCTTCGCACTGTTGATGCGGTCGAAGAAGGCGAAATCCATCACGGTAGGCAGATAACTGTTCTTTTCTGAGAGCTTGCTATCCTTTTGCCAGGCAGCGGTATAGGCAGGTTCGGTTACCCAAGTCTCGCCCACGGTATTGAAGTGAGGATATTCCTCGCCCAGCACCTTCATCCAGTGTGCCATCGCATCACGGTCGGCGTATGGATAGGTATCCATGCGGATGCCATCGATGCCCACGGTCTCTATCCACCACTCACTGTTCTGAATCAGATACTTGATGACGTGCGGATTGCGCTGGTTCAAATCTGGCATACTTGGCACAAACCAGCCATCCACGGTTTCTGTAAGATCTACCTTGCTGGCGTATGGGTCGAGCACAGGAGTCAACTTATAACTGGTCTGGAGATACTTGTCATTCACCTTAGCAGCACCATCCACGGTACCTATCTTCTTCTGATGTTCCGGTGTCTGATTTTCCGGAGCAAGCCATTCTGGAGCATTGAACCAATCCTTTGATGGCATATCGGCTACCCAAGGATGATCGAAACCGCAGTGGTTGAAAATCATATCCATCACCACCTTCAATCCCTTCTTGTGAGCCTCAGCAGTAAGCTGCTTGTACTCCTCGTTGGTTCCGAAGCGTGGATCTACACGATAGTAATTGGTGGTAGCGTAACCATGATAGGTACTGTTCTTGCCATCATTAGGACTGTCATTCTCCAAGACCGGAGTAAACCACAGGGCGGTTACGCCCAACTGGTTGAAATAATCCAGATGCTGGCGAATACCCTCCAGGTCGCCACCATGACGAAGACTAGGTGCCGTGCGGTCGCAGGTCTTGTCACGCATGTTCTTGAATGCATCGTTCTTCAGATTGCCATTGGCAAAGCGGTCGGGCATCAGCATGTAGAGCACATCCTCGTTAGAGAAACCGATGCGCTTGTCACCCGCCATCTCACGGTTCTTCAACACATACTTCACCTTCTTCGACTGCTTGCCCTGCTTGAAGTTGAGCGTCATTTCTCCTGCCTTGGCACCATCGAGATTGAGATACACCAGCAGGTAGTTAGGAGAATCGAGGCGGGCGATGCTATCCACCTTCACACCCGGATAATCTACCGTAACATCGGCATTCTTGATATCCTTGCCATACACCATCAGCTGGAGCGAGGCATCCTTCATGCCCACATACCAGTCGGTAGGTTCAATGCGGCTTACGTTGACTGCCGCATTCATACTTATTGCGCTACCTATAAGCACTAATGAAGCTATTATCTTTTTCATATTTACACCTTATTATATATATAGACTATTCTTACACATTATTATATATAGACTATTTCTGATAAAGAATCAAGGCAGACTGAGGGGCAACCTCTACTTCCTTGCCAGAGATGAAGCCCAGACCTTCCTCGTTGATGACACCATTGCAGCAAGCCACGGTGTAATTGCCCTCAGGAATCAGCATCTTCTTTGCCTGCTTGTTGAAATTATAGATGACTACGATATGCTTCCAGGCATCAATGCCCTCCAGGCTCTTGAGCTGGAAACCAACGAGGCAAGTCTGCTTGTTGCCATTGGCATCCTGACTAGGCAGGAACTCCAGATGCTGACGCACCTTATCGCCTGTAGAAAGACGGAAGGCAGGATGGTTCTTGCGGAGCTGAATCAGATTCTTATAGAAGGTGAACGCCTGTGGATACTTCTGCAGATTGGTCCAGGTAAACTGGTTGATGCTATCTGGAGAATTGAAACTGTTATGCACTCCCTTCTTGTCGCGAAGCATCTCCTCGCCAGCAAGGATGAAAGGCACACCCTGCGAAGTGAACACGCAGGTCTGGGCAAGCTGGTCGATGCGGAGCAATTCGGCAGTACGCATCTCTTCAGAGATTTTCTTGTCTGTCAGGGATGGGATGCTCGCTTTCAATCTATCTACCAAGCACATATCATCGTGGCAGCTTACATAGCTGATCTGCTCGGTTGGGTTGTTGGTCCAAGGCTTCTTGTCATAGTTCACCTTGGTCATATCCACCTGCGGATGAGCAATGCCACCCACGATACCGAACTTCAGGCTCTCCTCCTCGCCAGGAAGACCAGACAGGAGCGCACCCTTATGGTCATCAGAGAAAGGACCACGGAGGGCATCACGCATATCATCGCTGAATGCACCGATACCATTCAACTGATGGGTATTCGCCTTCATGGCAAGTTTCTCGGTAGGATAAGCGCAGCTGCCTGCACTCCATCCCTCACCATAGATATAGATACTAGGATCGATGCGGTTAACCATCTCACGGATAGCCTGCATGGTCTCGATATCGTGAACACCCATCAGGTCGAAGCGGAAGCCGTCGATATGGAATTCATCAATCCAGTACTTCACGCTCTCCAGCATAAACTGGCGCATCAAAGGCTTTTCAGAAGCTGTCTCGTTGCCGCAGCCGGAACCATCGCTATACTTACCCTCCTTGGTCTTGCGATAGTAATAGTCAGGATAAGTACGCTGGAAGTTGCTGCCATTGATATCGAAGGTGTGATTATACACGGCATCGAAAATCACTCGGATACCAGCCTTGTGAAGCGCCATCACCATCTCCTTGAACTCCTTGATACGGGTTCCTGGAGAATATGGATCGGTGCTATAGCTGCCTTCCGGCACATTATAGTTCTTCGGATCATAGCCCCAGTTGAACTGAGGCTTGTTGAGCTGGGTTTCATCTACGGATGCGTAATCGAACACCGGCTGGAAATGGATGGCATTGATACCGAGGTTCTTGAGATATTCGATAGCCTTAGGTTCGGTAAGGGCGAGATACTTGCCCTGATACTTCAAACCCGATGTAGGAGAAATGGAGAAATCACGTACGTGGAGCTCGTAGATGACGAGGTCGGCTGGCGATTGGATGGCAGGACGCACATCCTTGTCCCATCCCACAGGGTCAGTATCATAGAGATCAACGATAGCGCCACGGTTTCCATTCACACCTACCGCCTTGGCAAAGGTTCCCGGCGTTTCGCCCTTACCGATATCGAAGGTATAGAACTTCCCCTTCAGATCGCCCTTCACGGTAGCCCCCCATCGTTCATCGCCCATCTTCTTCATCTTCAGCGTCTTGTAAGCCTTACCTTTTTGTCCATCCTTATAAAGACGGATGGTAACAGAAGACTTGCCGGCTGTTGGAGCATTGAGAACGAACATGGTTTTCTCCTTGGAATACATCATCTCATTGAATGTCTGCTGAGCACTCAATGAAGTAGGTAATATCGATGCTGTCAATGCTGCAATTATTAGTTTCTGAATGTTCATATTATTTAAGTTCTTGTTAGTCATTAAACTATAGTTATAAAACTGTAGTTTTAAAATGGGAAAAGGAATTCAAGAGAAATCAGGAAATCATCCTCATAACACGAGGTTATGGTCTTATCCCTGACATCTCTCAAATTCCCAAAAATTATTTAGCGAGCAGTGAGATGGCGAAACCACCACCACGTGCTTCTTTAATCTTCAAGACATCACCCTTCTTCACAGTCTTGTGGATGATCTGGTAAGATTTAGGATTTTTCTCGTAATCGGCATTCTTGCCGTCCTGATAGATGGCGCAAGCATACTTCTTGCCCTTATCCAGGAAGTCGAGCTTTACTACGGATGTACGGGCAGCATCTGTCTTGCCACCAACAAACCAGTTATCGGTGCCCTTAGCCTTGCGGGCTACGGTGATATACTTAGCTGGCTCTGCCTCCAGGTACTTGGAGTCGTCCCAGTCGCAAGCTACGTCGCGGATAAACTGGAAGGCATCGTCGTACTTCTCATAATGCTCTGGAAGATCAGCTGCCATCTGCAGCGGACTGTACATCACGAGATAAAGAGAAAGCTGACCACAGAGTGTGGTATGAACATAGCTCTTGTTGTTGCTCCACTCAGAAAGCTTGGTCTCGAAGATACCAGGAGTGTAATCCATCGGACCACCCTGCAGACGGGTGAATGGCAACATCACGGTGTGATAAGGCTTGCTGCCGCCAAATGCCTCATACTCTGTACCACGGGCACTCTCGTTACCCACCAGGTTAGGCCAGGTGCGGCAGATACCAGTAGGACGGGTTGCCTCGTGGGCATTTACCATGATATGATGCTTGGCAGCTGTTTCAACCACACGCTGATAGTGATTGTTCATCAACTGGCTGTAGTGATACTCACCTCTTGGGATGATATCGCCCACATAACCGGTCTTCACGGCATCATAGCCATATTTATTCATCAGATTGAAGGCATCCTCCAGATGGCGCTCGTAGTTGAGAGCAGCAGAAGAGGTCTCATGGTGCATCATCAGCTTCACGCCCTTGGAATGAGCATAGTCGTTGAGCATCTTGATATCGAAGTCAGGATATGGAGTTACGAAATCGAAGACATCGAGCTTCTGATGTCCGAACCAGTCTTCCCAACCTTCGTTCCAGCCTTCTACCAGCACCTCCTGCAAACCGTTCTTGGCTGCAAAGTCGATATAGCGCTTTACTTCCTCGTTGGTTGCACCATGAGTGCCATTAGGCTTGCACTTGCTGTAATCGGTTACACCGAGGCGAACAGATGGCAGGTCGTTGGTATAGCTCCAGGTCTTGGTGCCAACAATCATATTCCACCATACACCGCAGTACTTGGTAGGATGAATCCATGAAGTATCCTCGATCTTGCAAGGCTCATTGAGATTCAACGTCAACTTGCATGAAAGCATATCACGGGCATCATCGCTCACCATCACGGTACGCCAAGGAGTATTGAATGGAGTCTGGATGAATCCCTTTCTGCCTACGGCATCAGGAGTAAGCCAAGACTCGAAGGTCAATGTCTTCTCATCCAGGTTGAGGTGCATGGTTGGATAATCCAGACAGGCAGCCTCGTGGATATTGATATAGAGTCCATCTTTAGTCTTCATCTGGAGAGAGGTCTGAACGCCGGTATCCGAGAAGACGGTGGTAGATGAATTGCTCTTGTAAGATTCGCGGTTCTTGGCGATGATTGGACGGATGCCGGTCAATGGAGTAATATTGTAGTCATACTCCTGGGTATCGTAATCACCAGGAATCCAATAGGCAGTATGATTGCCTGCCATGGCAAACTGTGTATGCTCCTCCTGGATCACGAAATAATTAAGGCTTTCCTGCTGAGGGAACTCATAGCGCAAACCCATACCATAATCATATACGCGAAAACGGATAGTGATGTTACGCTTGGAAGATGCCTGATTCAGGTTTACCTCCATCTCGTTATAGTTGTTGCGGATGGTAGCAGTCTCACCCCATACAGGCTTCCAGGTCTCATCGAAGGTCGATGTCTTGCTACCGGTCTCTGTGAAACCATCCATCAGGCTGGTTTCTTCCATGCCCTTAGAGGCATGCTTATCCTTAGCCAGCTCCAATCCGAGATGAGATGGCTTGCACACAGTCTTTCCCTTATAGCTCATCTCGTAGGTAGGCTGTCCCTTTTCGGATAAAGAGAAAGTTACCGAGACGTTGCCGTTAGGCGACTTGACGGTCTGGGCTGCTGCCAACATCGGGAGCAAGAGACCCATCACTAATAAATTCAGTTTCTTCATTCTGTTTACCTATTGTTTATTCTTTTGTTTATTCTTTAGACTTTAGGATATAGCAGCACCGGCAATCAGGAGAACAGCTTCCGTTGCACGCACTTGCATTATTGCTTGCAAAGATACGAAAAACAAAAATACCCTCCTAAAAATAGAAGGGTATTTTGATGTATAACAATGTGCAAACGGTTGCACGCCTTTATTCCTTGTTTGAAGAGTCACCCGCTTAATTGCGTCCGCCCTGTGCCACAAGCTCTGTAATGTTAGCCATAAACTCCTTGTTGGCAGCCAACTCCTCCAGACTGAGGTGCATGCGATAGCGCCAGTAGTGCTTTGGATTGGCTGGGATGTTGATGCGCTCGGCTTCAGCATCCGGCAGACGGAGCTTCTCATCAATGGCGAGCCAATCCTGTACGCTCAAGATGCAGAGCATGGATGGAGAGGCCAGGTGACGGGCGATGATGTCTCTTGCCAACCAACCTGGGAGCGGATGAGGAGCTGGTCCCTCACGATAGAGCATCGTGTTGTAATACTCCTGGGTGCGGGAGATGTTCTCGTCCCACCACATACGCAAGGTTGGCATATCATGGCTGGTGATGGTGCAGACTGAGCGGTATGGGTTACGGCTCAGATGGCCGAACTTAACCGTTGGGTCCTTTGGCATGCTCTGGAGCTCCAGGCTCAGAATCTTCAACTCGTTCATCACCCATGGCACGCAATCAGGTACCATACCCAGATCTTCGGCACAAACCAGCATACGGGTAGCCTGAACCAGCTTAGGCAACTTCTTCATCGCCTCGCCATACCAGAACTGGTTGTTGCGACGGTAGAAGTAGTCGTTGTAAAGGCGGTTGAACGCAGCCTTGTCGTTATCATAGAGCGACTCGTAGATGAAGTCGAGCTGTGCAGAGATACGTGGGTGGAAGAGCTCAGGATCCTTACGGTCACGCACAAAGAGCACATCGCTGATCAGGGCATACAAGCCATCACGCAACCAGATTTCCTTCTCATCAGTTACACCCTGGAAGAGAGCCTCTACCTTGCGCTGGGTATCTACCTCAGGCTTCATCTGATAGCGCTCCTCATCCAGACGGTCGAGATATTTCTCCTTCACTTCGTCGGCACGCTCATGGAACATGCGGTCCAATACCCAGTCGGTAATGAACGGACGTGTGAAGCGGTCCTCCTGGAAGTTCAAGCCGTAACTCTGAATCTCACCACGGGTCATGGCGAGAGCAGGCGCAAACTGTCCGAGCAAGCCATGCACGCTATGCACAGGGATTTCCCAAATACGGAAGAAGCCGAGCACGTGGTCGATGCGGTAAGCATCAAAGAACTTCGACATATTCTGGAAGCGGCGGGTCCACCAGAGGCAGCCGTCCTTCAGCATCTCATCCCAGTTGTAGGTAGGGAATCCCCAGTTCTGTCCGTTTACGGAGAAATCATCCGGTGGAGCACCCGCCTGACCATTCAGGTTGAAGTACTTAGGCTCCATCCAAACATCGCAGCTGTGGCGATGCACACCGATAGGAATATCACCCTTCAGGATGACACCCTTAGCCTTGGCATGCTCGTGTGCCTCCTGCATCTGCTTGTTCAGAATGAACTGCACGAAGTAGAAGAACTCCACGTTCTGGTACGCCTCGGTTTCAGGGTTGGTCAAATCCTTGCGCTCAGCCTCATCCCAGACATTATGGTCTGGCCACTGAGAGAAGTCGGCAGTGCCATTCTTGTCGCGCAGGTAAGAATACTGTGCGTAAGGCACGAGCCACTGTTGCGTTTCCTGAAAGAAAGCCTTGAAATCGGCTCCCGACATCATCTCTTTACCTTCCTGTGCAAATATCTGTTGCAGATAATCCTGCTTGAAATCATTCACCTTCTCATAATCAATCTGATGCAAGGCATTGAGCTCCTGGCGGGTCTTCTCTGCCTTCTCGCAAGCCTTCTTGTCCTTCAATGCAGGTAAGGCATTCAGATCGGCATACATCGGATGGATAGCAAAGACGCTGATGCAGCTATATGGATAGCTGTCCGTCCAGGTATGGGTGATGGTGGTATCATTGATTGGCAGAAGCTGAAGAACCTTCTGACCGGTAGATGCCACGAGATCAATCATCGTCTTGAGATCGCCGAAATCGCCCACACCGGCACTCTTCTCGCTGCGCAGAGAGAATACTGGCACCTGTGTTCCGGCAAGCTTGCGGTTGTAAAGGGCGAAGAATGCCTGATCCAGTTCGTAAGTGATGGCATCACCGGCTTCCATCTCAGGAAGGTCGATGGTGCGGTTCATGGATGTTTCCCAGATCAGCGAATCCTTCTTCTCATTGTAAGCCACAAACTTGAATTCCATGTGGCGAGTCTGCAGATGGGCAGCATCCAGTTCTGCAACCCATTCATTATAAGAGTGCTGAGTCATCTTCAGCATCTTCTTGGCATTCCATGCGCCCAACAGGTTATCAGCGCCCACAACACCTAAGCGATCACCGTCGCGAAGCTGGGGAGCACGCACCACGAGGCGCACGGTCTTGGCTTCATTCTGCTCCTTCATCTCTTCTGGAGCCTGATGATTGATACAGTCTGTAAAGGCACTGCTATAGAGATATGCATCCTCTGGAATCACCTTCCAATGATCATACTGGGTCAAATTATTAGCCTTCAGGGCTGTAAGTTCCAGACGATGCTTCACAAGAAGCCACTCGGTCTTAACCACCACGTCATCGCGCTCTACACTATAATAATAGGTATAAGCTTTGGCGGGTTGTTTTACACACCAGTCAACCGACCACTCCTTACCATTGAGAGTAGCCATCGGAATTTTCAATTCCTCTTCATCATCCTCCTGTATGTTCAAGACGAGTTGCTCGCCGAACATTGTTCCGTATTCGATATGAAAATGTATCGTCATAAGAGTTCGTTAGAAGTTAGTTTATATTTAATTTTATTATTTTCAGTGCGAAATTAGCAAAAAAAATCGTAAGTATATAGTTTCTATTTGCACAATTTCAGATAAAACCAATGCAAACGTTTGCATATGTTTTATCTATACACTTATTCATGACCTTTGATAATGCCGACAGACAAAGCTCCGGCGATAAGCAACACGCCAGCCACAATCATCATATCGCTCTGATGAGAACCAACCAGACCCAGAATAGTACCACCACAGATGGCAGCCACAATCTGAGGAATACAGATGGTTCCGTTGAACAAGCCCAGGTAAGCGCCCATATGGCCATAACCCTGCAGAGCATTGGTCACGAAAGTGAAAGGCATCGCCAGCATGGCAGCCCAGCCGGCACCAATCATCAGGAATGGAATAAACTGCAGATACTGATCATGCAGGAATGGGATGAGAGCGAAGCCCACACCACCTATAATCAAGCTCACACTATAAGCCATCTTGGTATTCTTGAACTGAGGAAGAACCACTGCCCAGAGCACACTACCTACTGCCTGAACGGCAAAGAGGATGCCTACCCAGTTGCCTGCCGCCTGGAACTCTGCCGACTTAGGATCGGTGGTATTCCATACGGTCTCAGCGATGGCACCTGTAGAATAGTTCCAGAGATAAAGGAAAGCAGCCCAACAGAAGAACTGAACCAGTCCCACCTTCCAGAAAGTAGAAGGCGCATTTTTCAAGAGGGTAATCCAGTCTGCCTTGCCCTCTTCTTCCTTTTCTACCTCGCCAGCTACACCATTATAGGCAGCATACTGCTGAGGATTCCACTCCTTCACCTTCATCGTGGTATAGATGACACAAAGGATGAGGATGGCAGCACCCACGTAGAACGACCAGATCACAGAATCAGGCACCACGCCTTCTTCGGCTACATTCTTGATACCCAGGAAGGTAAAGAGGAATGGAAAGATATATCCGGCTACAGAACCGGCATTGCAGAGGAAACTCTGGATAGAGTAAGCCTTTGCCTTCTGCTTCTCGTTTACCATATCGCCTACAAGCATCTTGAAAGGCTGCATCGCCATATTGATGCTCGTATCGAGGAACATCAGGGCAATCAAGCCGAAGAGCATCGCACCGCTTACCGTCAGACCGAGAGAACCGGAATTTGGCAGCAGGCACATCACGAGTACGGCGACCGTGGCTCCCACAAAGAGATAAGGGATGCGGCGACCAAAACGGCACCAGGTCTTGTCACTCAATGTGCCGACAATAGGCTGTACAAGGATTCCCATCAATGGAGGGAGAATCCAGAAATAACTCAAGTTGTGTGGATCAGCACCCAACGTTGCAAAGATTCGGGAGATGTTGGCGCTCTGAAGGGCGTAGGCAATCTGCACTCCGAAGAATCCGAAGCTCAGGTTCCAGAGCTTCCAGAAACTTAAATCAGGTTTTTGTGTCATATTGTTGTTATTTAAATATTTCAATTTTATCTTGTTGTTCCTCGAACCACCAGACGAGTTCTTACCACTCGCTTCTCAACGTCATGCGTAGGGCTGGATCCTTCCACCTGTCCGATGAGAATATTGGCAGCCTCTTCGCCTACTGCCACTCCACGCTGTTCTACCGTAGTGAGCATCGGATCGCAAGCCTTGGCTCTGTCGCCATTGGTAAAGCCGCAGATACTGATGTCATTCGGCACATCGAAGCCCATTCGCTTGGCAGTATAGAGAATGCCTATCGCCGTATCATCATTGATGGCGAAGAAAGCATCCGGATGATTTTCCTCCCTCAATATCTCTGGTGTAAGCACCTCTGCCTGGGCACGGTTGTCACAGATTCTCACCCAGTCGGGGTTCTCCGTCAATCCATGTTTCACCAGTGCATCATGATAACCGTTATAACGGTTCTTGGAGATTTCCATATTCATCGGCGAACCGTAGAAGGCTATCTTCTTGCAGCCCGTATCCACCAGATGGGTAACGGCGGTAAAGGCGCCCATATAGTCATCTACTACCACTCGGGAGCAGTTCACGCCCGTACAGATTCTATCGTAGAAGACGAGAGGCACGCCATTGCTCATCAACTTCTCGAAATGGGCGTACTGCTTGGTATCCTTCGCCTGTGATACGATGATACCACATACCTTATTCTTATAGAAGTCCTCGCAGATGGCCACTTCCTTGTCGTATCTTTCGTTACTCTGTGCCACCATCACACGATATCCGCGGGCTCTCGCCTCCTCCTCTATGCCCGAAAGGACGGACATAAAATAATAATGTACGAACTCCGGTACAATGACTCCGATGACCTTCATCGGCTGTACCTTGCTATGGCGCAAAGCCTCACCAAGCATGTTCGGAAAGAAATTATGTTCACGCGCAAAAGTCTGGATACGCTCCTTCTGGGCAGCACTGATTCTAGGACTGTCCTTCAACGCCCGGCTCACTGTAGCAACACTGACTCCCAGTTCGCGAGCTATATCTTTCATTGTTATGTTGTTATTTTCGTTCATGTTGTTTTAAATCACGCTGCAAAATTAGGCAAATATCCGCTATTTTGTACTTTTTTTGTTGACCTAAATCAAGCAAAAGGAATGCAAACGTTTGCGCATAAGAAATAACGGAATTAACTGAAAAATAGTACATCGTATCGAAAAAGACTTTAATTTTGCACCCAGAAAGAATAAACAATTAGACAACTCGACCTCTTTACATAAACAGGCCAGAGACTAAAAGCAGAATATTCATTTTAAGAATAACAATAGTATAAACATAAACTTAAAAATCAAGCAAATGATGAAGCAGGTAAAAATTAAATTACCTCTCAGAGCATTGACCCTCGCAGGTGGTCTGCTTCTGACGGTGAGTTCCTTTGCGCAGACTAATGCGATTAAGGGACATGTGAAGGATGCTTCCGGTGAGCCTGTCATGGGTGCTACCATTACAGTGAACGGTAAGGCAGTAGGTATTACCGACATGGATGGTAACTTCTCTGTTGACGCAGCTCCAGGTACCAATCTTACTTTCACTTATCTGGGAATGACTCCACAGACCGTGAAGGCTTCTAAAGAAATGAGCATTACCTTGCAGGATGACTCTAAGTCTTTGAACGAAGTCGTTGTCATCGGTTATGGTGTGGCTAAGAAGTCTGACTTAACCGGTTCTGTTACAGCTATCAAGCCAGACTCTAAGAACAAGGGTGTGGTTGTCAACGCACAGGATATGCTTACTGGTAAGGTTGCCGGTGTAAACATTACCAGCAACGACGGTACTCCTGGTGGTGGTGCCAAGATCCGTGTTCGTGGTGGTTCTTCTCTGAACGCATCTAACGACCCATTGATCGTTATCGATGGTCTGGCAATGGACAACGATGGTGTAAAGGGTCTTTCTAACCTCCTTTCTGTAGTAAACCCACAGGATATTGAGTCTTTCAGTGTCTTGAAGGATGCTTCTGCAACTGCTATCTACGGTTCCCGTGGTTCTAACGGTGTCATCATCATTACAACCAAGAAGGGTCGCAAGGGTCAGAAGCCTACCGTTTCTTACTCTGGTAGCGTAACCATCAGCGAGAAGAAGAACACAATTGATGTTCTTAGCGCTGACGAGTTCCGTGCAAATGTTGAAAGACTGTATGGCAAAGACAGTGAGGCTTATAGCGCACTGGGTACAGCCAACACCAACTGGCAGGACCTGATTTACCGTACAGCTATCAGCCACGACCACAACATTACAGTTTCTGGCGCAGCTAAGTCTCTCCCATACCGTGTTTCTGTAGGTTATACAGACCAGCAGGGTATCGTCAAGACATCAGACTTCAAGCGTGCTACAGCATCTTTGAACTTGAACCCATCATTCTTCAAGGATCACTTGACATTGAACCTGAATGCCAAGGGTATGTATGCCAGAACCTTATATACTGATGGTTCTGTAGTTTCATCAGCTGTAAGAATGGACCCTACTCAGGATCCATACAAGTTTACATCTGTATATCACCAGAACCAGCTGGGCAGCAACATGGACCAGACTCTCAAGAACTATGGTGGCTATTTCCAGTGGTCAAAGAAAGCAGAGTATGGTGATAACACATGGCCTTTCACTTATGACAGCACCACACAGATGCCTAACCCTCTGTCTTTGCTGGATCAGGGCAGTCAGATTGCTCACAGCCGTTCATTCATCGGTAGTGCAGACATCGACTATAAGGTACACGGTTTCGAGGACTTGAGATTGCATGCTACCTTGGGTGCAGATATCTCAAAGGGTCGCCAGAGCCAGTCATTTGCAACATCTTGCACAAACGCATTGTACTATGGCAGCTATGGTGGTGAGGAAATTCTGAAGCGCAACCTCTCTTTGAGTGCTTACGCTCAGTACTACAAGGATTTCAACAAGATTCATCACTTCGACATCATGGCAGGTTATGAGTGGCAGCACTTCTGGCGCAGCAAGAACAATGACTATGTAGGTTATTATCCTGAAACAAATAACGATGCAAGTCTTAAAGGTACAGAGCGTCCTCATACTCCATATAGCGAGAAGAGCGAAAGCTACCTGGTATCTTTCTTCGGACGTGCCAACTATACCTTGCTCGACCGTTACTTCCTGACAGCAACCGTTCGTGATGATGGTTCTTCACGTTTCAAGGAGCACTGGGCATGGTTCCCATCATTCGCTTTTGCATGGAAGGCTAACGAAGAGGCGTTCCTGAAGAACGCTGACTGGTTGTCTGACTTGAAACTCCGTCTGGGCTATGGTAAAACTGGTCAGCAGGCTGGTTCTATCGGTGACTATGAGTGGATTCCTTCTTATGCTATCAGCACTGGTACAAACGGTTTCTATCCTGTTACTGGTACAGGTGAGCTCTACAGACCAAACAACTACCGTCCTGACTTGAAGTGGGAAACAACCACTACCTACAACGTAGGTTTGGACTGGGGCATCATGGATCAGAGATTGTCTGGTAGCGTAGATTGGTACTACAGAAAGACTACCGACTTGTTGAACTATGCTCCACTTCCTTCTATGGCAGGTTACAAGAACCAGGCATGGCAGAACATCGGTTCCTTGAAGAACACCGGTGTTGAAGCAGCTATTACCTGGCGTGCTATCCAGACCAAGGACTGGTTCTGGACTATGACATACAACTTCACTTACAACAAGAACGAGATTACCGACTTGAATGGTGTATCAGAGAATGGTGCTCCGGTTGTTAATACAAACATCAAGGTAGGTGATGGTTCTGGTGCTTATCTGCAGGCTAACCAGGTGGGTTATGCAATGAACTCATACTATGTTTACCAGCAGGTTTACGACAAGAACGGCAAGCCAATTGAGAACTGCGTAGTTGACCGTAACGGTGACGGTAAGATCAATGAAAGCGATAAGTATCTCTACAAGAGCCCAGCAGCTCCTGTAACAATGGGCTTCTCTTCTCGCCTGGAATACAAGAACTGGGACTTCGGTTTCTCTTTGCGTGCAAGCATCGGCAACTATGTATATAACAATGTTGAGCAGGGCATGAGTAACATGAATACTGGTGAGTGGTTCTCTAACTCTTTGAAGTACTTCTCTAACCGTTTGAAGAGTACAGTTGAGAGAAACTGGCAGACCTACGAGATTACTTCTAAGTTGTCTGACTACTATGTGAAGAACGCTTCGTTCCTGAAGTGCGACAACATCACATTGGGTTACAGCTTCAACAACTTGTTTAAGTCAAGCGGCTGGCATGGACTTTCAGGTCGTGCATACGCTACTGCATCAAATGTATTCACAATTACAAATTATGACGGCTTGGATCCAGAAGTAGGCGATGGTAATGACAACAACCTCTACCCACGTCCATTCTCTGTTGTAGTTGGTCTTAGCTTGAATTTCTAATAAGAAAGGATATTCATTATGAAAAAATATATTAAAAATATTGTTCCTGTAGCAGCACTCCTGCTTACAATGGGAACAACAACATCATGTGTCGGTGATTTGGACGTTACTCCGATTAACCCAAACATCCAGACAAACCTTAACATCGATGGCCTTTTCAACAAGTGCTACGCTAACTTTGCCATGGCTGGTAATGGTGGTGCTAATGGCGATTGCGACATTGATGGTATTGATGGTGGTACATCTGGTTTTGTACGCCAGACATTCAATGCAAACGAGCTCACAACCGATGAAGCTATCTGCGGTTGGGGTGATGATGGTATTGCCGGCTTCTGCTATAATAGCTACAATGCCACAAACCCAATGTTGACCGGTTTGTATGCCCGTATCACAACAGGTATTGCTTATTGCAACCAGTATCTTGCTGAAGCAGGAGATCAGGATGCAACCAAGCTTGCTGAGGTTCGCTTCCTGAGAGCATACGAATACTTTAGCTTGATGGATGCATGGGGCAACATCCCATTTACACTTCAGCCATTGACCAAGCCTGAAAGATATACCAGAGCACAGACTTACGAATGGCTTGAGAAGGAGCTTCTTGAAATCGAGCCAAGCCTTTCTGAAGCAAAGGCTAAGAAGTCATCAGATGCCGGTTACGGCCGTGTAGATAAGGCTGCATGCTGGTTGCTTCTCTCCCGCCTCTACCTCAATGCAGAGGTTTATACTGGCACAGCTCAGTGGGCAAAGGCAAAGGAATACGCCAAGAAGGTGATGGATTCATCTTATAAGCTGAACACCACAAGCGTAAACGGCTGGAGTGCTTACCAGATGCTCTTCATGGGCGATAACGGTGAGACTGATGCAGCTTACGAGGGTATCTTCCCTCTCTTGCAGGATGGTTTGAAGACCACAAGCTGGTGTTCAACACTCTTCCTGTTGGCTTCTACCTACGATCAAGATATGCACGCAAATCCAAACAACCCTAAAGCTACCAATGGTACTGACCAGGCTTGGGGTGGTAACCGCGCTCGTCCTGATTTGGTTAAGAAGTTCTTCCCTAATGGTAACGTTCCAAATCTTGAAAGCTACGCTACAGCAGAAGCTGCCGGTGACGACCGTGCTCTCTTCTGCGGTGTAAACCGTACATTGGATAATGATGACGTTTCTACTTTCAAGAGCGGTTTCGCTGTTGCTAAGTTTACCAACTTCAAAACAGACGGTAGCGCAGGTCATGATGCTACATTCCCAGATGCAGACTTCTTCCTGATGCGTGCAGCAGAGGCTTACCTGAACTTTGCAGAGGCTGATGCCCGCCTCAATGGTGGAGAGACTACAGCTGAAGGTACAGCAGCTATCAATGCTATCCGCAAGCGTGCAAAAGCCTCTACCCGTGAAGACAAGGGCTATTCTCTGAACGATATCTGCGATGAATGGAGCCGTGAGTTCTACTTCGAGGGTCGCCGTCGTATGGATCTGATTCGTTTCAACCGTTATGGTGGCAATGTCAACTACAACTGGCAGTGGAAGGGTGGCACCAAGGAAGGTCGCAACTTCTCTAAAGATTTGAATATCTTTGCTATCCCAACCAACGAGTTGACATCTAACAAGAATCTGATTCAGAACCCTGGATATTAATTCGTAAACATAAAAAGAAATTCATTATGAAAAATATAATTAAATCAGCTCTACTCGTTGTCATGAGTTTAACTCTCATGACAGCTTGTAGCGACGACAATGACTCTAATCCGTCTATTCAGACACCAACAGAGTTCAAATTGAATACTCCAGCATTGGAGAATACACCAATCGACCTGGCGAATTCGTCTAAGATTATATTGACCTGCTCACAGCCAAACTATGGCTATACAGCAAGCGTTCAATATACAGTTCAGGTTGCAACAGATGAAAATATGACTGATGCTGTTGAGCTTTCAGAAACCAGCTCAAGTGCCAAGGTTGCAATTGATGCAGCTTCATTGGCAAGTACCTTGACTAACATCTATGTGCAAAAAGGCAAGACTGAGGCTGATTTCCCAATGGATGTAAAAGCTTACTTCCGTTTGAAGGCAAACATTGTGACCAGTAATGGTAATGTTGTAGAGGGAACAGAGATTCTTTCTAATGTAGTTTCACTCAACAATATTCACCTCTTGTTCTCATTGCCACCAGTCAACTTACCTAGCCATGTATATGCTGTAGGCAACTTCTGTGATTGGAAATGGGACAATTGCTTCGATATGGTTCAGGTTTATGGTACAGAGGATACATTCTGGCATCTTGTCTATATCGACGATAGCGGTATCAAGTTCAATACTGCAGCAGAATGGAATAATAGCGAAGTTGGTTATGCTGGCATCACTGTTTCTGGCGACTGCAAGGACGATATCATCGACAAGGATGGCAATATCGCTTCAAAGAACCCAGGCTGGTATCTGGTAATCGTAACAACATCTGTTGTAAACCGTAAAATCCACTATGACGTTCAGTTCAACAAGCCAACAATCTGGCTCATTGGCCCTGCAGCTGGTAGCGACGATTTCGCAGAGGAAGCTGAAGGCTGGTCATTCACCGTACCTACAACCAAGGACGGAGAATTCGTATCTCCTGCATTCGTAGGTTCAGTTCCTGCTGGTACTGATAAGGGTGTACGTATGTACGTTAAGATTCCTGGACACGACTGGTGGCATTCTGAGTTCGTCACATTAGACGGTAAGATCAAGTACCGTGCAACAGGCGGCGACCAGGATAGAGCTACAGGTAATGTAGGTCAGCAGGTTCACCTCAACATCGCTAAGGGAACTGGTGAAATCAAGTAAATAACGATTTAAAATCGAAAGACAATGAAAAAGTTATCATTATATATCTCTATCGCACTTGCAGGCCTCTTTATGGGGTCCTGCAGCGAAGATTTCAAAGACTGGGCAGATCCTCAGACTAACCCACAGGAAGATGCCATCACAATTCCTGGCTACCAGGCAAGTGCAGTTGACGCATTAGACCTGGCTAAAGTAGCAGAAGACAGCATGAATGTTTATACCATCAGCTCTGCCACTCTTCCTGAAGGTTTCGAATTGGGAAACAGCCGAATCGAACTGACCCCAGAGGGTGTAGAAAATGCAACTGCCACAGAAGTAAAGACTTCTAATGATGGTAAAGCTGCCAAGGCAGACCTGCAGGCTCTTATTGAAAGCGTTTATGGAAAGGCTCCTGTAGCTCGCACCTTCGACGGTCATGTTTACACAACTGCCGTAAAGGATGGACAGGCTGCTTTGATTGACGCAGGTACTGTAAAGGTGACAGCTACACCTGTAGCTCCTAACATCTCTCAGAACTACTATATCATTGGTGGTACTTTGGATTGGACAGCTGATGCAGCAAAGACCCAGAAGTTCAACCATAGCGACATTAATGTTTACGATGACCCAATCTTCACAATCACAATTCCAGCAAAGGAGGGTGACGATACTTGGTTCGGTATTGTAGATGACGCAGCTTGCGAAGGTGTAGCTAATGGTGACTGGAGTTCTGTTCTCGGTACAGCAAAAGGTAACGGCAATAACGCTCTGAATGAAACAGAGCAGTTGGATACCCGTGCAAAGGTTGGCAACGATGCATCATTCAAGGTTCCTAAAAGTACTGGTGCCAAGTACATCAAGGTTGAGATCAATATGTTGGAATACACCTACAAGATTACTCCTCTCTCATTCGGTGAGTACTTCTATGAGATTGGCGGTGATTCTAATTGGAAGACAACAAATGCCCTCTATGGTGGAAATGGTGACGGCAAGTATCAGGGATTCTATTACCTGAATGGCGAGTTCAAGTTCAAGCCACAGGCTGGAACTGCTGACTGGGCTGGTGACTATGAATTCGATGGCGAAGGCAAGATTGCCGACAATGGTAACGGCAAGAACTGCCCTGACCCAGGTGCTGGTTTCTACAAGATTGACGTTGACTTGCAGGCTGGTACATACGCTCTGACTCAGATTAAGTCTATCACTGTCGTAGGTAACCACAATGGTTGGAAGCAGAATGACGCTAACTGCCACATGACATACAATGCAGCAGCAGGTTGCTGGGAGCTCACAACAGCATTGAAGGATGGCTTCAAGTTTGCCATGAATGATGATTGGGCTACAAGCTGGGGTGGTGCAAACAACGACCCTACTGCTTACGACAACATCTCTGTTAATAATGGTAAGGATCTCAATGTTCCTGCAGGCGAAGGAACTTACAAGATTCAGCTCTACCTCTCTCACGAGGGTGCAAACAAGGTGGTTCTCACCAAGAAGTAATGAAAGAGTAATAGATTTACTTCATCACGAATATATATAATTTATAGGCGACTCTCAGATTCTGGGAGCCGCCTATTTTCGTTTCATCCTCTAGTATTTCAATGTAAGCCATCCGCAGAAAGAACTATATGTTCTGTGGAAACCACTATGGGGCTGAGCAGCGGGTGCAAAGGTACTACTTTTTTGAATCCACCAATTTTTAGGGGGATAAATTTGCAGAAAATATTTAAGGTGAATCATAAATCTCCTTTCACGGAATGTGGATTGTATTGAAAATAAGAGAGTTAAGTGTGAAAGGAAAAATCTATTTATTTTGAGATGGTAATTGATGGCTAAGCTTAAATATGGCGATGTGCCTTGCTCCGATAGGGAATAGTGGGTGTTTAGATAATGAATAGTGGGTGTCTGTGTTATGAATGCTGGGATAAAGGATAGTAACCGGAAGGATGAGGGATAGATATTGGCAGGAGAAAAGGGGTGAGTTATCGGCTGGACGACTAAGTTCGTCTATATGGATGACTCGGGTCATCTATATGGCTCACTATCGTCATCTATATGGATGACCCGGGTCATCTATATGGCTCACTATCGTCATCTATATGGATGACCCGGGTCATCCGATACAAAGAAGCCTTTTCTATTCCTTTTGTGATAGTTACTTTCTCCCTTAGACTAAGTTGCTTTCTCCTTATATGAATAGTCCTTTCTACTGATTATTATTGTTGTTTCAGAGAATTCTCCTTTCACACTTAAGCAACTGATTATAAGTATATTCTGATGATTGTGAAAGGAGAATGAAATTTTAATTGTTATTTTTGAGAAGCTATTTCTGAAGGTAACTTTATGTTGAAACCCTCATTTTCATTATTATCATCCCTACATTTTTCCCAAAAACCTTGGAAGTTACGAGGAAAAGTCGTATCTTTGCGGCAAATTAGAAATAACATTAAAGTAAAGCAATATGGATGTAGCTATAAATAATATAACAACAACTATAACTGTTCCGCAAGTTGACTTCAACTTATTAAAGGAACTGGCAAAGAAGTTTGGCTGGGTTATTCAAACCGAAAAGAAAAGTGGAATTGAAGAAGCCCTAGAAGATGTAAAAGCTGGCAGAGTATATCATGCAAAAGATGCTCACGACTTAATCAAACAGTGCTTAGAATGAAATACTCTATTGACTTTACAAACAAATTTAAAAAATCTCTGCGAAAAGGAGTGAAACGTGGTCTTGATCCAGTTCTCATTGAAAAAGCAGTAGAAAAACTAGCCAATGAGGGTAAACTGCCACCATCATATAAATCGCATAAACTTCACGGAAACCTAGAAGGGATATGGGAATGTCACATAACCCCTGATTGGTTGATGCTGTGGGAACAAAACGATAAAAAACTAACCTTGTTGTTTCTCAACAATGGAACCCATAGCGATTTGTTTTGACTATAATGTATTATTGTTGGCAAAATGCATATAAAAACATTGTACAACAATTACTCCAACTGCCATTGTTCGACAAGCATACGGAGGCAGAGTGTATGGATATATTTGATTGTTGGATTTATATAGTGAAGAATATGAACATGTTTGAGCAGATGCCATTCAGCGAGAAGTATCCAGTCTTCCGCAAGTTGGCAGAGATAGGCGACCTCCGCAAGCTTTCCCGCGAGGAACTTGAGCTTTATGACGAGGACATCAAGAATATGCGTGATATATATGCTACCAGAAAGTTTGATGAGAAGAGAGGTATGGAAAAAGGAATGGCAAAAGGTATGGAAATAGGCATGGAAAAAGGCATAGCGAAAGGTATGGAAAAAGAAAAGCTAGCCACAGCTCACCGCCTTCTATCAATGGGTCTTTCAGATGAGCAAGTATCAACTGTCACCGAGCTTCCACTGGAGGATATTCAGAAAATGAGGAAAAAATAGAATAATATCCCTATTACGCAATCAATGATTGCGCAATTAGGAAACGCCCCGATCGAGCTACCTATCAAGCACTTCGTGATATACAGAAGCCAATTGGTGTATCCGACTATGAATTAGGTCAAGCTCTGCCGAAAGATTTTCGCAGTAGCCTTCCTTCCATTGAAGAAATCGAAAAGGGACTCAACAAATGGAATCAAGAATAATATTCAATAGGCGACTCTCAATTCCGAGAGCCGCCTTTTTGCGTTATCACCATCCCTACATTTTTCCCAAAAACCTTGGAAGTTACGAGGAAAAGGCGTTTCTTTGCAGAAGAAAAGCTGCACTCGGCAAATTGAAAGCAAGCTTTCTTTGCACTCGTTTGCATTTTCTTTGCCAACGAATAGCAATATTGCGTCCACGACCTTATAAAACATAAGATTCGTAATAAAAATAGCTTTACAAGTAAAGTCTGGTGAAAAATATCTCTTAAGGGAAGATTTTATTTTCCTTAAGGAAAAAAGCATTTTCCCTTAAGGAAAAGAATAAATATCCTTAAGGGAAAATATTCAATCTCTTCTTTCCCCATTTTCCGAGAGTTTCTCCTTGACTGTCTCTTTCTGGAATATTATTTACATATCGTAATCTATATGCCAGCAGAAATATGACTGGACTATAATGTGATTCCCCCTTTCACCAGCCACTTCGCAAAGAAGCGGTCACTTACTAAATAGCCGTTTGGGGTCTTGCTTACCAGCTGCTTATCCACCAATGCCTTTAATGCCGTCTTCACGCTGCTCGTGGCAGGAAGATGGTGGGTGCTGATAAACTGCTGGCTCAATGGCGAAGATACCAGGCTCTCACTAGCTATCGCCAGCAACAGCATCTGCTGGTTCTCCGTAAGCCAGGCACAATAATTCTGATAAGCCATCGCCTGCTCCTCTATCAACTCCTGAATCACCTCATCAACCAACGACTTCGTTATCCCGTAAGAACCATGCTCGTAAATGCCATGCAATATCGCCTGCACATACCAGGTTACACTGCCCGACTGCTGATAGATATAAGAAAAGACGGATTCGTCTATCACCCTATGCTGAGATGACAACAGACGATTGGCAAACTCCCGATAAACCGGTTCTTCGATGCAAGGCAAAGACAACACCAGCGAACTCTGGAAGAAAGGACGATTTGCCGACAGGAACATCTCCTGCATCATGTGCTGCTGACTGCCAGAAAACACGAAATATACATTCGGCAAGAACTGGATATAAGAACGGATCATCGCCTCTACCCCATCCTCCGGATAACTTAATATCTGCTGAAACTCATCTATCGCAATATAGCATCGCTTTCCCGATTGCTTCAAATACTCGAAGATTCGCTTCAAACTCTCCCTTCCCTCGCTTGGCTTCAAATCCAGCTTTCCGATGATTTCAGAAGCCATCAGTTGCACCATCTGCTCCAGGTTCTTGGTGGCAAAGATGTCGAGATAGAAACACTTCACCCCCTCATATTGCTCCTCCATCTGATGGAAGACATGATGTATCAAGCCCGTCTTGCCCATACGGCGAGGAGCAACAAGCGTGATATTACGCTCGTTATGCAGCGTAGAAATCATCTTCTCGGTTTCTTTTTGACGGTCGCAGAAATACTCGGCGCCTTTATAACCATATACTACAAAAGGATTGTTCAATGTTGCCATATTATTGCTTTTATCTTATTGTTTTCGTTACACTTACAACCATTGCGCTTTTTACGCAACGCAAATTACGCAATAAAAAACGAGATAGCCAAATGTTTTCTAGTTTTTTAATAATAATTATCTCCTAAAGCCGCATCAGATACGCCTTGGAAGTTACACATATAAACCAAATAAACTTCATAGAAACCTAATAGGTATATTGGAAAAAGAGTTCTGATAAGACATCGGTTGCTAACGCAGATACAGATGCAAACGTTTGCGCATTTCTTTTGCTCAATTTACACCAGTTGGAGAAACAACTCACCGATTTTCATCGTAACTTTGCAACAGTTATCAAAGCAACAACTCTAACTGAATAAATATGAAGAAAATCTACTTAACACTCGTTGCCCTATTGGCAACCATCAATATGTTCGCACAGGGTTGGCCTGCCAACTATAGCGGCGTGATGCTGCAGGGATTCTACTGGAATTCCTACAGCGAGTCCAAATGGACCAAACTCGAAGCGCAGGCTCCGGAACTGGGACAATACTTCAACCTCGTATGGATTCCACAGAGCGCCTACTGCGGCAACAAGTCAATGGGTTACGACGACCTCTACTGGTTTTCCAACTACGAAAGTTCTTTCGGAAGTGAAAGCGAACTCCGCTCTCTCATCAAGACCTTCAAGAATAACGGCATCGGAACCATCGCCGACGTGGTGATCAATCACCGCAAGAACGTATCAACCTGGTTTGACTTCCCGGTAGAAAACTACAAGGGAGTGACCTACGAGATGAAATCTACCGATATCTGCGCCAACGATGATGGCGGTAAGACCAAGAAAGAGGCAGACAAGCAAGGCGTAAAGCTCAGCAGCAATAATGACACGGGCGACGACTGGGACGGAATGCGCGACCTCGACCACAGCAGCGAGAATGTGCAGACCATCGTAAAGGCTTATCTCGATATGCTCCTCAACGACTTCGGCTATGCCGGATTCCGCTATGATATGGTGAAAGGATACAGCGGAAAGTTTACTGGTATCTACAATACCGCTACCAAGCCTTCCTATTCCGTAGGAGAATATTGGGATGGTGATGTCAGCAAGGTGAAGAACTGGCTCGAAAGCACCAAGGTGAACGAAGAGATTACCAGTGCTGTCTTCGACTACCCAATCCGCTACGTGGTACGCGATGCCATCAAAGGCAAATGGTCAGACGTAAAGACAAATGGCTTGGCTAACGACAACAGCTATAAGCAGTATGCCATCACATTCGTAGAGAATCACGATACAGAATACCGCTCATCCAGCGAACAGCAGGACCCTATCCGCAAGGATACCCTGGCAGCCAATGCATACATCCTGGCATCTTGCGGTACCCCATGCGTATTCTACAAGCACTGGATTGACTGCAAGCAGGATATCAAGGCGATGATCAATGCCCGTCAACTGGCTGGCATCACCAATACCAGCAATACTACCTTCAATGCTTATAAGGGCGAGGGATATAATGGTATTATGACCACCGGCACAAAGACTTCGCTCCTTGCCATCGTGGGCCCTAACGCCAACAAGTTTGAAGTGTCTAACGCATACGCAGAAATTCTCAACGGCTATCACTATCGCTATTTCATGTCCAAGAAGGCAAACGTGGCTTGGGTAAATCTGGCATCAGGCGAATACGAGGGTGCACAGAAGGCAAAGCTCGTGGCAGTAAGCAACGCAGACGATGCACAGTTGGTTTATACCACTGATGGCACAGAGCCAACAGCCAGCAGCAAGAAGGCAAAGAGCGGTGAGGAGCTGGAGATTCCTTTCGGCGAGACAACCCTGAAGGTAGGCTTGCTGATGAATGGTGCTGTCAGCGGTATTCTTACCCGTAACTATAAGGTAGAAAAACCTGCTGCTTTCGACCCATACGATATCACCGTATATGCCAACGCAGACCAGGTAGGATGGAAAGATGGTTTCAACTTCTGGGCATGGTGCGATTCTCCAAAAGAAAACCTGACCGTGAAGGGTGTTTGGCCTGGCGACAAGGTTACCCAGTGCAAGGAGATTGAAGGCAAGAAATGGTATTATCAGACTTACAAGATCAAGAGCAAGGACTATAAGGTTTCATTCGTATTCAGTACAGGAACAGGAACTCCACAGACCGTAGATTTTACGGATATCAACAAGGATACCTACCTGGAGGTTCTGAATGAGAAGAACAATGAAGGTCACTATAAGATCAAGGATGTAACTGCCGATATGCCAACAACAGGCATCACCGATGCACCGGTCATCGACAAGACAACAAGTACCAACAATGCCTGGTATACCCTGGATGGAATGAAGATGAATCAGAAGCCACAGCAAACTGGCATCTATATTCATCAGGGCAAGAAGATCGTTATCAGATAAAGTCGTTCAAGACTTTGTAAAATATAAGATATAGGTTTCAAAAAGGTTTAGATTTATTTTAAAAAAGGTTTAAGATTGTTGATGAAAGATGTAGGTTCTAGTTTGAATAAGGTTTAAAGATTGTAGGGTATAGTTTTGGTTTGAATAAGGTTTAAGATTGTTGATAACAAGGTTTAGATTATTTAAAAACATAGGTTTAGTTTTCAGGGTAAACATCAAAAAGAAACGCCTGGCGTAGCAATTCTGAAAAAGCTACACCAGGCGTTATTCTTTTTATATTACTATCTCTGCCTCTGATCAGCTCCCCACATCAGCTTCTCTCTCAGCGTAGAGAAATATCGCTGGTTGCGCTGCTTCACAATCTTGATAGAGTGAGGCGCCTTGCGGATAATCAGGCGGGTCTGCTCGGTCATGCGTTCGCTTCTGCCATCAATCGCCACGAGATAATTATGGCTTCGGCTCTCCACATCCAGCACGATCTCTGCCGTATCATTGATTACGATAGGGCGGATGTTCAAGCTATGAGGTGCCACAGGAGTAAGACAGAGACTGCCACTCTGCGGAATGATGATAGGTCCGCCATTAGAGAGATTATAAGCCGTAGAACCCGTAGGCGTGGTCACGATAAGACCATCCGCCTGATAGGTAACCAGAAACTCGCCATCCACCTGCGTACGGATGGATATCATCGAAGCATCATCACGTTTCAGCACAGCGATGTCATTCAGGGCAAAAGGATAGCCCGCCAGAATGCCGCCCTCTGCCTTCACCTCGATGATGGCATGCTCCTCGATCCTGCATTCGCCGGCATAGAGGCTATCAAGCGCCGACTCTATCTCGCTAGGCAGCACATCGGCAAGGAATCCCAGTCGGCCCATATTCACGCCGAGGATAGGCGTTCCCTTGGCTCCCACACGGCTCGCCGCCTTCAGGAAGGTACCGTCACCACCCATCGAAATAACATAATCTACATCAAAATTGTAATCCTCGAATACACCTGCTGCCTGCACTTCAAGGTGCTCCACCTTGGTAAGAAAGTCGTAGAAGAGACTTTCGATATACACTTCTGCCTCTCTTTTCTCCAGATAAGAGAGGATTCGCATGATGGAAGCACTCTTCTTGGCCTGATATTCATTGCCAAATATAGCAAATTTCAAATGTTGTTGTGCCATTATTTTGTTATTTCAATTATTATTCTTACATTTGCAGTTGCAAAAATAGCATTAATTATTGAATTACGCAATAAAAAAGATAAAATTATGGCTAAGGTATATGAATTTCTTGCCAACGGCTTCGAGGAAATCGAAGGATTGGCTCCTGTTGACATCCTGCGCAGAGGTGGCGTGGATATCAAGACTGTAAGCATCACCGGAACTGAATGGGTAGAGACTTCCCACGGCATCACCATCAAGGCTGACCTCAAGTTTGAGGACATCCAGAGTTTCGAGGATGCCGATATGCTCCTCCTGCCTGGCGGAATGCCTGGCAGCAGTCATCTCAACGAGCACGAGGGTGTACGCCAGGCTCTCATCGCCCAGCACAAGGCAGGCAAGCGAATCGGTGCCATCTGCGCTGCCCCTATGGTTCTGGCAAGCACAGGTATCCTGGATGGCAAGAAGGCAACCTGCTATCCTGGATTCGAGCAGTATTTCAGCGCAAGCACCGAATATACCGCTACCCTCTTCCAGGAAGATGGCAACGTAATAACAGGCGAAGGTCCTGCAGCTACCCTCCCATACGCCTACAAGATATTGAGCTACTTCGCAGGCGATGGCATCACTGGTGAATTGCAGAAGGGCATGATGTACACCCACCTGATGGAAAGCAAGTAAAAGGACAAAAAGAAAGAAATATGGATTATGTAATCATAGTAGCCGGAGGCAAGGGCCTCCGCATGGGAAGCGAGATTCCCAAGCAGTTTCTGCCTATAGCAGGCAAGCCTATCCTGATGCGCACCATCGAGCGCTTTCACGAGTACAGCCCAGAGTTGAACATCATCCTGGTGCTCCCGGAAAGCCAGCAGGAATACTGGCACCAGCTCTGCCAGGAGCATCATTTCAGCATCAAGCATCAGATTGCCAATGGCGGCGATACACGCTTCCAGTCATCCAAGAACGGACTGGCGCTGGTTCCTGATACAGAAGACGGCGTGGTAGGTTTCCACGATGGCGTGCGCCCTTTCGTATCTACAGAGGTAATCGATGAATGCTACGAGACGGCACGCGAGGAGTATGCAGCCATCCCGGTATATGCCGTTACCGATACCCTGCGCTACATCGACCAGCACGGAGGCGGAAAGAATGTACTCCGCAGCGACTACCGTGTGGTTCAGACTCCCCAGGCCTTCGACATCGGTCTTGCCAAGCAGGCATTCAACCAGGAGTACAAGGAGCAGTTCACCGATGATGCATCGGTAGTAGAGAGCCTCGGCTGCCAGGTGGCAATGGTAGATGGCAATCGTGAGAACATCAAGATTACCACCCCCTTCGACATCAAGATTGCCGAAGCCCTCCTGAATCAATAGCCCGCCAGCGCAAGCCAGCTATCAGCAAGCCAGCCCCCGCCATCAGCGAGCCCTACCCCCGTTCCAGGCGATTCCATCGCCTGTCCCCCATATCAAAACCATCACAAACATGAGCAGTATTCTAGATCAAGACATCCAATTCCTACCTAGCGTAGGCCCCAAGACGAAAGAGATTCTGAGCAAAGAGCTCGGCATCCGCTCGTATGGTGACCTCCTGGAATACTACCCCTACAAATACGTAGATCGCTCAAAGATCTTTCATATCAGCGAGTTAACCTCAGATATGCCCTTCGTACAGCTTAAGGGAAAGATCCTGAGCTACGAGGAAGTCGATATAGGCAAGCGTAACAAGATGCTCGTGGCGCATTTCTCTGATGGCTACGGCGTGGTAGATCTGGTATGGTTCCGCAGCGCCCAGTACATCATCAAGAGCTACAAGGTAGGAACCGAGTACATCGTCTTCGGCAAGCCGTCCGCCTATAACGGTAGATTCCGGTTTGCCCATCCCGACATAGATGATGCAAGCAAGCTGCAGATTTCCGAGATGGGAATGCAGCCCTTCTACGGGTTGACAGAAAACATGAAGAAGCGCGGTTATACCTCACGAAGCATCGAAAGGATAACCCGCAACCTGGTCAGCATTCTCCCTCCTCTGCCCGAAACGCTCCCCGACTTCATCGTCAACCGCCTGCATCTCGTATCCCGCGATGCCGCCCTCCGGATGATCCACTATCCCCATTCCCACCAGGAAATGCAGAAGGCGCAGGTAAGACTGAAGTTCGAGGAGCTGTTCTACGTACAGCTTAATATATTAAGGTACGCGAGCGACCAGCGACGAAAATACCGCGGCTACATCTTCAACCGCATCGGAGACATCTTCAACGGTTTCTACGCCCATCATCTTCCGTTCGAACTCACGGGTGCCCAGAAACGGGTGATGCACGAGATCAGGGCCGATATGTGCAGCGGCAGGCAGATGAACCGGCTCCTTCAGGGCGACGTAGGCTCGGGCAAGACGCTCGTAGCCCTGATGACTATGCTCATCGCTCTGGACAACGGCTATCAAGCCTGTCTGATGGCACCTACCGAAATCCTCGCAGAGCAGCATCTGCAGACCATCCGCGATTTCCTGCAGGGCATGGACATCCGGGTAGAACTCCTCACCGGCATCGTCAAGGGCAAGAAACGGAAGGAGATACTCGACGGACTTGCCACCGGCGATATCCAGATACTGATAGGCACGCATGCCGTGATAGAAGACCCTGTGGCTTTCCATCGCCTTGGCGTAGCGGTAATCGACGAGCAGCACCGGTTTGGAGTGGCGCAGAGAGCCAAGCTCTGGGCGAAGAGCGAGAATCCGCCCCATGTGCTGGTGATGACCGCCACCCCTATCCCCCGCACGCTGGCGATGACCATCTATGGCGATCTGGACGTGAGCGTAATAGACGAGTTGCCGCCTGGCAGAAAACCGATTCAGACACTGCATAAGTTTGATAATCAGCTCACCAGTCTCTATCAGAGCATCCGCCGGCAGATTAATCTGGGCAGACAGGTCTATATCGTTTTCCCGTTGATCAAGGAGAGCGAGAAGATGGATCTGAAGAATCTGGAAGAAGGTTATGAGACGCTGAAGCAGGCTTTTCCGGAGTTCCGCCTGAGCAAGATTCACGGCAGGATGAAATCTGCCGAAAAAGAAGCTGAGATGGAGCAGTTTGTGAAGGGAAAGACCCAGATCCTCGTTGCCACCACCGTGATAGAGGTAGGCGTGAATGTGCCGAATGCCTCGGTGATGGTAATCCTGGATGCCCAGCGCTTCGGACTCTCGCAGCTGCATCAGCTAAGAGGACGAGTGGGACGTGGCTGCGACCAGAGTTACTGCATCCTGGTAACCGGCTACAAGCTTTCAGAAGAAACCCGCAAGCGAATAGACATCATGTGTGATACCAACGATGGATTCCGCATAGCCGAAGCCGACCTGAAGCTCCGTGGTCCAGGCGACCTGGAGGGCACCCAGCAGAGCGGAATGGCCTTCGACCTGAAAATAGCGAATATAGCCCGAGACGGCCAGCTGGTGCAGCTAGCCCGTACCGAGGCCCAGGCCATCATCGATGCCGATCCGCAATGCGAGCATCCTCAGAACTCTCTCCTCTGGAACCGCCTCCGGGAGCTCAAGAAAACCCATATCAATTGGGCAGCCATCAGCTAGCAGAAAAAGATCAAAAAATAAAAAAGCAAAGAAATGGATAAAAGACGCAAACCAGCCATCCGGGAGCCTCGTCCCCACCTCACTATGGAGGAGATGAGATCCTATCTCACATCCCTAAGGGAAATAGAAAGCGTAACGGGCATCCGTTACATCAAGCTCCACGTTACAGCCAAGATGATTATAGGTATCCGCGAAGCATCGGGCAAGGAATTCACCATCAATCTCGATGATCTCTTCCGTGCCTACAACGAGTGCCTGCGCTTTACAAGTCCCGAAGTAAAAAAGTACATCTTCATGGGCCATTCACCCGCCGTGGCGCTGCTCAGAAGACTGCAAAACCGGCAACCATTTGATACAGAATCTTTCCACGAAGAAGAAAAGAAATGAAAAAATACCCTGTAAAGCCCTATTTGTCAAGAATACGAAAAAGAAGTTGCTAATAAAAGTTAAAAACAAAAAGTCAGCGTTAAATATCAAGCAGATAGCGTTAACAACCTTGGTTTTTTGGAATATTCTTGTTATATTTGCAACGTCTATATAACAAAATCACATCTTAAGGCACTTGCTTTAGTGGTTTTGGCAGGATTTTTTGCTATATTACGTTCTGCACTTATTGACACAATGGACCTAAAAAAGAAAATAGAATTTAAAAGTAGTATGAGTTTTAGAAAGCAAATAAAGAAAATTTCGGTCGTGGCGTTGTTGGCGTTAACAACTGTACCCGTTTGCGGTCAGGACTTATTAGCCAGACAAGCTCCAGTTGACCATCGAATGAAATCATTGGATACTCTCGCAGTATCGCATTATCGACTGATGGAAGATCGAGAAAACCCTTCTGCAGAACTGTATGAGGATTTCTCCAACAAGTATGCCCACAAGGCAACCACATTGCCTGAGCGCTACCGTATCGACCTCCGTCACTTCTGTATGCCAACTTCTAGTCGTGTTGTCACAAGTAACTTCGGTTACCGTGCTAGCTTTGGCCGCCAACATAAAGGTATGGACATCAAGGTTTATATTGGCGACTCAATCCACGCAGCCTTCTCAGGCAAAGTTCGCATAGTAAGATACGACCGTGGTGGTTATGGTAAGTTCATCGTAATCCGTCACAACAATGGCTTAGAGACCATCTATGGCCACCTCTCTGCGCAGCTCGTTTCAGAGAACCAGGAGGTAAGAGCCGGAGAAGTAATCGGCTTGGGTGGTAATACCGGTAGAAGTACAGGTTCTCACCTCCACTTCGAGACTCGTCTCTGCGGCGTAGCCCTGAACCCAGCCCTGTTCTTCGACTTCCGCAACCAGGACGTTACCGGTGACTTCTACAATTTCAACCGTGATACTTACGAGAGCGAGTATGCTGAGGCAAATGCAGCCCGTGGCAAGATTGGCAACGGCGGCTATACCCGAGAGCAGGTAAACGGTGGCGAAGTGGGCAGATATACCACAAGCGCATCTGGCGAGAAGCTTTACCACAAGGTAAAGGCTGGCGAGACTTTGACGAGCATTGCAGAAAAACGTGGCGTTAGCGTAGAGCAGATTTGCCGCCTCAATGGCTATCGCAAGGATAAGAAGCTGTCTCCAGGACAGATTATCCGCTACTCTTAAATTACCAGTAAGTTAATATACAAACAAAAAAGAGATAAGCACTTCGTGATGCTTATCTCTTTTTTTTGTCTGTATCTATTATATTCTCCAACGGCCATTACATCAAGCCGAAGAATCGCAATACATCATTCAGATTCGCTACAACAAGCAGCAGCAGCAGGATTCCGAATCCCACGTACTCTGCACGCTCCATGAACTTATCGCCAGGCTTACGACCCGTAATTACCTCGTAGAGGAGGAAGAATACATGACCGCCATCCAATGCCGGGATAGGCAGGATATTCATGAATGCCAGAATAATGCTCAGGAATGCTGTCATCATCCAGAAGGCATGCCAATCCCACATAGAAGGGAAGAGACTGCCCAGGGCTCCGAAACCGCCCAGACTCTTGGCGCCCTCCTTGGTGAATACATATTTCATATCGCCTACATAGCCCGACAGCACATTCCAGCCATACTTCACACCGGCTGGGAAGCTCTGGAAGAAGCCATAACTGATATGGGTTACCTTGTAATCGAGCATCACAGGATGATTGTAGAAGCCGAACTTCACACCCTCATCGCTTGCCTGAAGCAATACACTGTTCTTCAGGGTATCGCCAGAAGCCTTCACATACTCAACACTGGCTGTGAGTGCCTTCACGCTGTCCTGATGAGAGGTAGCAGCGGTAAGCATATCGTTCACACGGCCCATCTCCAACTGGAAATCGTTGAAAGACTCCACTTTCTTGCCGTTTACGGTCAGGACCTTGTCACCCTTCACCAATCCCAGTTTGCTGGCAGGCGAATCCTTCATCACACTGTCTATCTGCAATGGGATATACACCTCAACGAATCGAGGGCTCTCCTTGATCATACTCAGCATATCGAGATCGCCAGGCAGATTCAAGCTCATCGGCTTGCCGCCACGAATGATATTCACACGGGTGGCTGTAGAGAGATCGCGATACATATCGCCATCATAGGTCTTGAACTCGCCCTTGTCGGTACCAACCAGGATATCGTGATCCTGGAAGCCCAAAGCCTTGGCCTCTGTATTGAACTTCATTCCCTGGGTCATGTGCTTGGTAGCCACATAGTCGTCACCCCAATGGAAAAGAATCATGGAATAGATAAAGAGCGCCAGCAAAAAGTTGACCAGCACACCACCTATCATAATCAGCATTCGCTGCCATGCCGGTTTGCTTCGGAACTCGTATGGCTGCATAGGCTGCTTGAGCTGCTCGGTATCGAAACTCTCATCTATCATACCCGAAATCTTGCAATATCCGCCCAATGGCAGCCATCCCAAACCATAAGTGGTATCAGAGTTCTTTGGCTTGAACTCGAAGAGGTGGAACCATGGATCGAAGAACAGATAAAACTTCTCCACTCTTACGCCAAAGAGCTTGGAGAAGAAAAAGTGTCCGCCCTCATGGAGCAGCACCAGGATGGAAAGCGATAGCATCAACTGCAACGCTTTGATCAAAAATACTTCCATTTATTTACTTTGAACTGTGAACCTTGAACTTTGAACTTGATGATTAGTCCTATATTCTGCGTTCATTTTTAACTATTAACTATTAATTATTAACCATTAACTTTCATCAACTCTGCGGCAATGCGGCGCGCCTCGGCATCAGTCTGCAGATAGACATCGAGATCAGGATTGCTGTCGAAAGAGGCCTTTGCCATCGTCTTCTCGATGATATCCGCCATCTGCAGGAAACCGCATTCGCCCTTGCGGAAGCCGGCATTCACAATCTCATTGGCTGCATTCACGATGCACGACATATTACCGCCCTTCTTGATGGCATCGAAGGCAAGCTGCAGACACTTGAACTTCTTGTAATCAGGCTCAAAGAACTGCAAGTCTTGAGCCTTGAAGAGGTCGAGACGGTCGCCATTGAGATGCAGGCGCTGTGGGAAGGAGAAGGCATACTGGATAGGCAGACGCATATCCGGCACACCCAACTGAGCCTTCACGGCACCATCAGCAAACTGTACGGCACTGTGTACGATGCTCTGTGGATGAATCAGCACCTCAATCTTCTCGGCTGGAACGCCGAAGAGCCACTTAGCCTCTGTCACCTCGAAACCCTTGTTCATCAGCGATGCAGAATCGATGGTGATCTTGGCGCCCATATCCCAGGTAGGATGCTTCAGCGCATCGGCAGCGGTAACCTTCTCCAGCTGCTCGTGGGTAAAGTTGCGGAAAGGACCGCCTGAGCAGGTAAGGAGGAGTTTCTCTACCTCGTTATCGCCCTCGCCCACCAGACTCTGGAAGATGGCACTGTGCTCGCTATCCACAGGAAGGATAGGCACGTGATATTCCTGGGCAAGATTGCAGATCAACTCACCAGCCACCACCAGGGTCTCCTTGTTGGCAAGACAGATCTTCTTGCGAGCCTTGATGGCATGGATGGTTGGCTCCAGACCGGAAAAACCTACCATGGATGCAAGCACCATATCAATAGGCTCTGCCTGCACGATATCGCAGAGCGCCTGGGCACCGGCATAGACCTTTATATCAGGTTCATCACTGAGCAGATTCTTCAACTCGTCGTAATGCGCCTCATTGGCAACCACTACAGCAGCAGGATGGAACTTATGCGCCTGCTCGGCAAGCTCCTTCACCCTGTTATTGGCGGTAAGGCAATATACCTCGTAAAGGTCGCTGTGCTGCTCGATGACATCCAGCGCCTGTGTGCCAATACTTCCCGTAGAACCGAGAATACATATTTGTTGTTTCATTTTATTTAGAACTTTGAAATTTGAACTTCTTCACTCTTCACTTAACTTACAAATCGAGCAGCCCCTCTGGGATTGCCATTCTGATTTCCTTTTTTTCAGCACTCACCTCTTCTATCAAGTCGTTGCTGGCAGGAATCAGCAGGTCATCACCTTCGGGGGTTGTTACCTCGAAAAGGAGATTGAGCGTGGAATCATCTACACGATCCAGAGTTCCCACCACCTTTCCGGTTACGGCATCCACCAGCTGGAAGCCGATGATTTCTGCCCAGGTCATGTTCTCTCCATCGCTATCCGAGAGGTGGCGAGGGAAAAAGACCTCACATCCGGTATAGTTGCGCGCCTGCTCCTGCGTATCGATATCCTCGAACTTCACGAGCACATTCTCATCGTTCTTGAAGCGATACTCCTCCAGATAGAAAGGCACCAGGATGCCATCGATATCAAGAACAAGATATTCTGCATCCACACGGTCGAAGACATCATCGGTGATGGCAAAGGTTATCTCGCCCTTCACTCCATGAGGCTTGCCCAGCTTACCTATCTTATATACTTCGTCACGTCTTATCATAATTTACTTGGAACTTTGAATTTTGTTACACCTAGTCGCTGACACGGGTAATCTTGGCACCCAACTGGTTCAGGCGCTGCTCGATATCCTCGTAGCCACGGTCTATTTGGGCGATATTAGCAATACGGCTGGTGCCGTTGGCGCTCATCGCAGCAATCAGCAGGGCAATACCGGCACGGATATCCGGACTCGTCATTCTGCCCGGACGCAGCTTCAGCTTGTGATCATGACCTACCACCACTGCACGGTGAGGATCGCAGAGGATGATCTGCGCACCCATATCTATCAGTTTATCCACGAAGAAGAGACGGCTCTCGAACATCTTCTGATGGAAAAGCACACTTCCGCGAGCCTGGGTTGCCACCACGAGGAGCACCGACAGGAGGTCTGGCGTAAGTCCTGGCCATGGTGCATCTGCCAGGGTCATGATGGTGCCATCAATGAACGAGTCGATCACATAGTGCTTCTGTTCCGGAATGAAGAGGTCATCGCCCTCTACCTTCACCTTCACACCGAGTCGGCGGAAGGCATCAGGAATGATACCCAGGTCCTTCACCGACACATCCTTGATGCGGATGCCGGCTCCACACATGGCAGCCATACCGATGAAGGAACCCACCTCGATCATATCAGGCAGGATGCGATGCTCGGCGCCATGCAGCTTCTCCACACCCACGATGGTGAGCAGATTGCTGGCAATGCCACTGATCTGGGCACCCATAGAATTGAGCAGGTGACAGAGCTGCTGGATGTATGGTTCGCAGGCTGCATTATAGATGGTGGTGGTTCCCTTGGCAAGAACCGCCGCCATGATGATGTTGGCAGTACCGGTAACCGAAGCCTCATCAAGCAGCATATAGCATCCCTTCAGCTTCTTGGCCTGTATCTGATATACATTGCGCTCCTCATCGTGTACGAAGGTTGCACCCAGGTACTTGAATCCCAGGAAGTGGGTATCAAGACGGCGGCGGCCGATCTTATCGCCACCCGGCTTGGCGATGGTAGCCTTGCCGAATCTGCCGAGCAAGGGTCCGAACATCAGTACACTGCCACGCAGCGAAGAACACTTCTTCACGAACTCCAGACTGTCGAGATAATCCAGTTTCAGCTCATCACTCTGGAAGGTATAATCATGACGGCTGTTTCGGGTTACCTTCACACCGATTTCCTGGAGCAACTTGATCAGGTTGTTCACATCCAGGATGTCCGGCACATTGGTAATGCGCACGGGTTCATCGGTAAGAATGGTGGTACAGATCACCTGCAGCGCCTCATTCTTGGCTCCCTGCGGGGTGATGGTACCTTGGAGCGGATGACCGCCCTCTATGATGAAAGACTCCATAAGCTTGTCTAATTATTATAATCTGATTATCTAAATTACAAAAAGTGATTACTTTTTCTTCTTATTATTATTGTTATTGCTGCGAGCCGGGGTCTCCTTTACTTTCTCGAAGACGAAATGCTTGAGATCGAGTTTGATCTTGCCATCGGTAAATCTCGCCAGATCGGCAGCCACCTTCTGCTCATCGCAGGAACCATGGCTCCACTGCATCAGGTTGCGATGCATCTGGTTGGCAGTCAGCTTCACCAGTTCATCTCTTTCCTTGCCCGGATCCATGTGCTTCAGCTTCTCGAAGATTTCGAAAAGCATGGCACCATAATGGCGCACAGGAATACGCAGGTTAGGATATTCCACGGTTTCGGGTTTCTTGGCAATCTTTGCAGCATTGCTTACATCGAAAGGATAATCGATGTCAAGTTGGAAATTGCTCATGATGGCGAGATGATCCCAGAGTTTCTGCTCATGGTTTTCCAAGCCTCTGTTTTCCGGAAACATACGATCCATGATCTTGATGATAGACTCGGCACAGCGCTGGCGCTCCTTGCGGTCTTCCAACTCTACACAGTAATCCACCATCTGCTGAATCTCACGTCCGTATTCAGGCAGCACGAGCTTTTCTCGCGTTGTATTATAGTCTAATCCTATTTTATTCATATATTCTTGCTTGTTTCTTTTATTATTCAGAGGATAACCCCACTATTCAAATCTGCGGATGCTCCCGCCATCCATCTCTCCTAGATAAGCTTCTTAGGCATCTTTGCCACGAAATCCTTGAGATAGAATGGTACGAAGTAAGCCACATCCTCAAACTTGCCCTCTACGAATCTCTTCTCGGCAAGCGGTGCCATATTCTTGGCAAGCGGCTCGATGCCCTCCACGAGATGCGCATGAGGATGGTTGATGGTCTCCATACACTTGGCTGCACCGTTTCCGAAGAAATATACATGATGCCCGTCCAGATATTCCTTGTAGGTTTCGGCATCCACGATATCAGCCTGGATAGGGCGAACCACCTTCAGGGAGCGGTCGAGCACTTCGGCATACACCTCCATGCGGCGTGCGTCGAGCATAGGTACGATGAGAGCATCTTCCTGTTCAGGATGTTCGCCAAGCAATACTGGCACAGCCATCAATTCGAGGGTTGGTACTGCGATGAGCTTCACCCCACGACCATAGCAGATGCCCTTAGCCATACTCACACCGATACGCAATCCGGTATAGGAGCCAGGACCACAACTTACAGCCACAGCCTCTAATGGAAGACCATGGGAATCGAGGAAATCAAGAGCCTCATCAACAAACACACCCAACTTAACTGCATGGTTAGGACCCGTGTGATCTTCTTGGTTGAAAATCACCTGTCCACTATCACTAATTGCCACTGAGCACACGTCCGTACTCGTCTCAATATTCAAAATATACGACATAATTAAAAAATATATTCTTAAATAAGTTGCAAATATACGCATTTTCTCGCTTTTTTTTGTACTTTTGCAGAAATTTAACGTGAAAGATTATATGATACAGTCAATGACAGGCTTCGGAAAAGCTACCGCGGCCTACAAAACAAAGAAGATTAATGTAGAGATAAAGTCATTAAACAGCAAGAATCTTGACCTCTCTACACGTATCGCCCCTCTCTACAGAGAGAAGGAGATGGAGATTCGTCAGTATATAGCTAAGAGCCTGGAAAGAGGCAAGATTGACTTCTCCATCTGGATTGAGAAGGATGCAGCTACAGATGCTACCCCCATCAACAGTGCGCTTGTTCAGAATTATTATCAGCAGATCAAGAAAATATCTGCTGAAACAGGTATTCCTGAGCCTACCGATTGGTACAGCACCTTGTTGCGTCTTCCTGATGTAACAACCAAAACTGATGTGGAAGAATTAACCGACGAGGAGTGGGCAGTGGCAAAAAATGCAATTTGCGAGGCTATCGGCCATCTGAGCGACTTCCGCAAGCAGGAAGGAGCTGCCCTGCAGAAGAAATTCACCGAGAAAGTGGATAATATCCAGGCTCTCCTTGCCAGCATTGAACCATACGAGAAGGCACGCGTGGAGAAGATCCGCCAGAACATCGTAAACGGTCTGCAGCAGATTCCGAATGTGGATTATGACAAGAACCGCCTGGAGCAGGAGCTCATCTACTACATCGAGAAGCTCGACATCAGCGAGGAGAAGCAGCGCCTAGCCAACCACCTGAAGTATTTCCGCGAGACCATGAATGAGGAAGGTCATGGTGTGGGCAAGAAGCTCGGATTCATCGCCCAGGAAATGGGTCGCGAAATCAACACCACCGGTTCAAAGAGCAATCAGGCTGAAATGCAGAACATCGTGGTGAAGATGAAGGATGAGTTGGAACAGATTAAGGAACAAGTGCTGAATGCACTCTAAAGAAAAAAGGAAAAATGAAGAACGGATTATTGATTTTCAGCGCCCCATCGGGCAGCGGCAAGAGTACCATCGTCAACTGGTTGATGAAAGAGCACCCAGAGTTGAAGTTGGCTTTCTCTATCAGTTGTACCTCTCGTGCCCCTCGCGGCACAGAGCAGAATGGAGTAGAGTATTTCTTTCTGTCTCCAGAGGAATTCAAGTCCAAGATTGAGGCTGATGAGTTCCTGGAGTATGAGGAAGTTTACCAGGATAGATTCTACGGCACCTTGAAGTCGCAGGTAGAAAACCAGCTTGCCAAGGGCGAGTCTGTGATTTTCGACGTAGATGTAAAGGGTGGCGTCAATATCAAGAAGTTCTATGGCGAACGTGCCCTGAGCATCTTCGTGCAACCTCCTTCGGTAGAGGAACTGCGCCGCCGTCTGGTAGGCCGCAACACAGATGCCCCTGAGGTAATCGAGCAGCGCCTTGCCAAGGCTAGCTACGAGTTGACCTTCGCTCCTCAGTTCGACCACGTAGTCGTAAACGATGACTTGGAAAAAGCCCAGCAGGAGGTTTATCAGCTAGTAAAAGACTTTTTGAGCGAATAATTGAAATGAAAAAGGTAGGAATCTTTGGAGGCAGCTTCAACCCCATCCATACCGGCCACATCGCATTGGCGAAAAGCCTCTGCGAGAAGGCGAGGCTGGATGAAGTGTGGTTCATGGTCTCCCCTATGAACCCATTCAAGAAAGCTGCTACCGACCTGCTCGATGACCACCTGCGTCTGGAGATGGTAGAAAAGGCCCTGGAGAATGAACCCCAGCTGAAGGCATGCGACTATGAGTTCCGCCTGCCCAAGCCTTCCTATACCTGGCACACTCTGCAGGCCATCAGCAAGGATTATCCAGAATGTGAGTTTACATTATTAATAGGCGGCGACAACTGGGCAGCATTCGACAAGTGGTACCATCACGACGATATCCTTGCCCACTACCCTATCGTAGTCTATCCCCGCCAAGGCTCCTGCATAGGCGAAGTGCCTGCCGGCGTGACCATCGTAGAAACCCCGCTGCTCAACATCAGCAGCACGGAGATACGCGAATGCATCAAGACCGGAAAAAGCATCGAAGGTATGGTTCCCGAATGCATCGAGAATCTCGCCATCAAAAACTATCAGGCGCTCTAAGTCTAAAAGAGTGCCAAAACATCAATTCTCTAAAAATAGCAAACATCATCAATAGAAAGCTATGAGTTGGAAAGAAATCATCAAGAACTGTCTTAGTCTGGCATCAGCCCCAATCAGGCGCAATGCCAACTTCTTTGTGTCCATGTACATCCTGGGCATGGTTAGTTCACTCATCACGATTCCGAAGAACGGAACGCTCTACGAGAACATGTTCCTGGAGCTGTTTCTGGACCTCTACATCGTGAGCGCCATCCTCGCCGTATTCCCGAAGAAGGTGCGCAGGGGACTGCGTGCCATATTATACATTATATTATATGTCACGGCTGCCGCCGATACCTACTGCTTCGTGAATTTCGGTTCCACACTCAATCCTTCTATGCTGATGCTGGTGGGAGAAACCAACAGTTCCGAGGCAAGCAGCTTCCTCTCTGCCCTCATCTCTGTCGAAGTGCTCTTCAGCAGCGTAGGCTGGATTCTGCTCCTGGCGCTCCTGCAGATACTCATTGTCATCTTCCGGAAACGGCTTATCAAGATCTACGTCTTCCTCGTAACCGTACTCGAATTGGCATCGCTCAAGAAACGACTGATGGCTATTCCGCGAATGACGGCAGCCATGCCAGCCACCTTCGGCATCCTCTGCCTGGCTATCCTCATCACTTCCATCTGCACCTCCTGGCACAACAAGGAGGCTTACCATAAGCTGATGTCGGGAAGAACCATCGGAGAGGTGGAGCACACCCTTACAGAGAAAGATCATGCCGTACTCTATCTGCCAATCTACCGCCTCCACTTCAGCATCTATGCCAACCAGCTGGCAGCGCATCAGATTACCCAACTGATTCATGCTGCCCACGAGGTAAAGGTAGATAGCTGCAGCTTCCGCTCGCCAAACATCGTGCTGATCATCGGCGAAAGCTACGGTCGCCATCATTCACAGCAATATGGCTACTTCATGAAAACCACCCCAAACCAATCGGCGCTGGAGAAATCGAAGAAACTCACCAAGTTTACAGATGTCGTGACCTGCTGGAACCTCACCAGCTTCGTATTCAAGCACATGCTCTCTACCTATGTGGTAGGCGACAAGGGAGAATGGTGCGACTATCCGCTCTTCCCGGAGGTATTCCGCAAGGCAGGATACAACGTAACCTTCATCACCAACGAATTCCTGCCTCAGGCTAAGGAGGCGGTATATGACTTCAGCGGCGGCTTCTTCCTGAACAATCCGGAACTGAGCAAGCTGCAGTTCGACCACAGAAACACCGAGCTGCATGCGCTGGACGATGGACTGCTTAAAGATTATGATGACAGTCTGAAACAATACAAGACCGACCATAATCTCACCATTTTCCATCTGATGGGTCAGCACGTGAACTACAAGCTGCGCTATCGCCAGAGCCAGGCTAAGTTCTGGGCAAGCAGCTACGAAGACAAGCGCCCAGAGCTGACCGATGCCCAGCGCAAGGTATTGAGTCATTACGACAACGCCACCCTCTACAACGACTCCATCGTGGCAGAGATCGTGAAACGATTCCAGAAGGAAGATGCCGTCATCATCTATGTGCCCGACCATGGCGAGGAGTGCTACGAGGAAAACCGTGGCTTCATCTGCCGCAACCACTCCGCCAACATCGACTGGAAACTGGCACACTATGAGTTTGAGATTCCTTTCTGGATCTACTGCTCAAAGAAATACATCCAGAAACACCGCGCCATCTACCGGCAGATACGTGCCGCCAAGGACAAGCGGATGATGACGGATGCCCTGCCGCACCTGCTGCTGTATCTTGCCGGCATAGAGACTCCGACCTACAAGGATGAGAACAATATCCTGAGTCCGAAATACAACGAGATGCGCCCCCGCATCCTGAAGAACTCTGCCGACTACGACAAGCTGAGGGATGAATATTTCAAGACGCAGGCTAAGCAGGAAGAAAAGAAGCAAGACAAGAAAAAAGATAAGAAACAAGGTAAGAAACAAACAAAGAAAGGAGTCAGGAAATGAATCAGAACATACTTTCCAGAAGTGCATGCAATGCATTGAGAGGACTTGCCATCATCGGCATCTTCCTACACAACTATTGCCATTGGCTAGGTCCGATTGTCAAGGAGAATGAATATCAGTTCTTCCAGCACAACACCGACTGGCTGCTGCAGGTGATGGCGAATCCCGACATCAACCTGCCTGTCCATCTGCTGTCGTTCTTCGGTCATTACGGAGTGCCCGTATTCCTCTTCCTGAGTGCGTACGGACTGGTGATGAAGTATGAAGCCAAGCCTCATCTTTCTGCCGACCAGCAGGCTCAGATGTACAACATTTCGGGCAGGAAGCAATCCTGGAGCATCAGCTGGCGCGAACCTCTGCGCTTCATCCGCTATCACTATCTGAAGCTCTTCAAGATGATGATCGTGGGTTTCATCGCTTTCACGATGATAGACTACATCACTCCGGGTCCACGCCATTACGAGGTGCTGGGCATCGTATCGATGCTGGGTATGTTTAACAATGTATTGCCCAACCCCGACAACATCATCTGGCCAGGACCTTACTGGTTTTTCGGTCTGATGCTGCAGCTTTACATCGTATATCGACTGCTGCTCTATCGCCGCCACTGGGGATGGACGGTAGGATTGATGCTTCTCTGCATCGGCATCCAGCTGCTGCTGGGCTTTGACAATCCCGAGAGCGAGGCGATGAACCGCTACCGCTATAATTTCATGGGCGGTATGCTGCCATTCGGTCTGGGCATTCTGTACGCCCGCTATGGCGAGAAGATTCTGATGACCTTCCATTCTCCTGTAACCAATATCTTCGGCTGCGTATTCTGCATCTCGCTGATCTACAGTCTGAGTCTCAATATGATAGGATGGACCTTCGTACCATTCTTCATCTGTCTGCTCAGTGTGCTTGTAGCCGATTTGCTGCAGGAGGCAAGTTGGCTGTCGGGCATCTACAAGGTTCTGGAATGGATGGGCGTCATCTCAGCCGCCCTCTTCGTCACCCATCCTATCACCCGCAAGATATTCATCCCCATCAGCCGTCATGGAGACATCTATGCCGGACTGCTGCTCTATATCATATCGAGCATCTGCCTGGCTTGGCTCTTCACCCAACTGATGAAGAAGATTCCAAACCCGAAATATTAAAAGAAAATCATGAAGATAAAAGATATAGAACTGGCGAATATCAGCAGATATCGCGGTGAATTGATGGGAGCCGCCATGCTCTTCATCATTCTCTTTCATGTAGCACTGCCTAGAGAGAACGCTTTCTTCGGATTGCGCCGCATGGGCAATGTAGGAGTAGATATGTTTCTGTTTCTCAGCGGCATCGGCCTGTGGTTTTCCTGGATGAAGAATCCTTCTGCCAAGCATTTCTTCATCCGCCGTTACCTGCGTATCTACCCGGCATGGCTCATCATCGCCTGTCTCTATTACATTCCCCGATTCCGGGGAGGAGACCTCGAGGCGTGGATCAACCTGATAGGCGAGATTACCATCAACTGGAATTTCTGGCGATACGACGAGCTTACCTTCTGGTATATCCCAGCCACCATGATGCTCTATCTCTTCGCCCCAGTCTATATGGAACTCATCAAGCGCCACCCCATCTACAAATGGCTGCCGGTGGTGATGATCATGTGGTGCATCCTGGTGCAATACGTCACACCGATTCATCAGGCTGTAGGCCATCTGGAAATCTTCTGGAGCCGAGTACCTATCTTCTTCATCGGCATCAATATGGGCGAGATGGTGCGCCAGAAGCAGACACTTGATGGTGCCAGCATCTGGATGATATGGCTGATGTTCCTGATGACGCTGCTCGCAAGCATCTTCCTGGAACAGGAGAAGCACGGCATGTTTCCGCTCTTCCTGGAGCGTATGCTCTACATTCCGCTCACCATCACGAGCATACTGCTCCTGAACCGCATCTTCCGCCGTACCCCAGGATGGTTTAACCGCAGCTTTATGCTGGTAGGAGCATTGAGTCTGGAATGCTATCTCATCCACATCCATTTCGTGCTCCATTATATCGAGCCTCATCACTTGGGATACTGGCCTACCTTCATCCTCTGCATCGCCATCACCCTGCCACTCTCCTGGATATTGAGCAAGATTGCAGAATGGATTTCAAGGGAACTATCTAAGATTATTAAATAAAAAGAATCATCTAAGATTAAATAAAAAGAAGTTTTTATGAACGAGAATGAAATAAAAGATAGCCAGGGCTTCGCTGCCTTGATGCGCCTGATCCGCCCGAAGCAGTGGATCAAGAATATGTTTATCTTCGTGCCCCTCTTCTTTGGCGGTGCCTTGTTTCATACAGATGCCCTGCTGGCGGGTCTGATCGCTTTCTTTGCGTACAGCTTTGCCGCATCGAGCATCTATTGCTTCAACGACATCCATGATGTGGAGGCAGACCGCCGCCACTCGGTGAAGTGTCACCGCCCTATCGCATCAGGAGCCGTAAGCATCAGGCAGGCTTACGCATTGATGTTTCTGATGCTTATCCTCTCAATGGGGGTATGCAGTCTGCTCGATTCGTGGGAGACGATGGGAATCATCGCCTTCTATTGGGTCATGAACCTCTGCTATTGCGCCAAGCTCAAGCAGTATGCCATCATTGACGTGTGCATCGTGGCATTCGGATTTGTGCTCCGCTTGCTGGCAGGTGGTGTCGCTACGCACATCATACTCAGTAAATGGATAGTGCTGATGACCTTCCTCATCACCCTCTTCATGAGTTTTGCCAAGCGCCGCGATGACGTGCTGCGAATGGAAAAGACGGGCGAGGCGCCACGCAAGAATACGAGCCGATACAACCTCACCTTTATCAATCAGGCTATCACCATCACGGCATCAGTTACCCTGGTATGCTACATCATGTACACGGTGAGCCCTGAAGTAATAGAGAATTTCCATACCGAATACCTCTATCTTACCAGCGTATTTGTATTGGTAGGTTTGCTGAGATACATCCAGATTGCAGTGGTTGACCAGCAGAGCGGCGACCCGACGAAGATTATTCTGCGAGACCGAATCACCCAGTTTATCGTTCTCGCCTGGTTACTCTCCTTCCTCTTCCTTATCTACATAGAATAAGGAGAAGATATCTTTATTAAGAGGATATCTTTATTAAAGAGAACAACTTAAACACAGAAGAAGAAATGAAGAAGAAATTATACTGTTTCGATTTCGACGGAACACTGACAACGAGTGATACCCTGCTCGAATTCATCAAGTATGCCAAAGGCAGAGGCCGCTTTCTGATGGTTTTCCTGATGTACAGCCCACTGCTGGTATTGATGAAACTGCACCTGTATCCCAACTGGAAGGCGAAGCAGCAGATCTTCGCCCACCTCTTTGCCGGCATGCGCATCGAAAAATTTGATGCACTCTGCCGTGGGTTTGCAGAAGAAAGCCAGCATCTGCTCCGTCCTAAGGGCATCACCCTGGTACATGAAGCATTGGTAGCTGGAGCTCAGGTCTTCATTGTAAGTGCCAGCATCGACAACTGGGTGCGCCCCTTCTTTGATATCCGCAATCTGAAAGGCGTTCAGGTGCTTGGTACACAGATAGAAGTAGAAGACGGCAAGCTGACGGGACGCTTCAAGAGCAACAACTGCTATGGAGCCGAAAAAGTACGAAGAATTCTGGAGGCACTTTCTATGACCCGAACAGCAGATACAGAAGACAAGGGCATCTCCGACCGCTCTCTCTATGAGATAGAAGCCTTCGGCGACAGCCGTGGCGATAAGGAGATGCTTGCCTTCGCAGACAAGGGGCACTACAAGCCTTTCAGAGAATAAAACATCCAGGGAATAAGCCTTTCGGAGAATAATCACTCCCGGAAGAAGTCTTCCAGAAAGATAAGTCACGGATATAGATACATATAAATCAAAAGGAATCAGATGAAAAGAAATACCGATCTCGATTTCATTCGAGCCATCCTCATTATCCTCATGATATTGATTCATATCGTGAGCTTCGGCAACGCATATCCCCAGCTGAAGGCAGGCATTCTATCCTTTATGATGCCTACCTTCCTCATCATCACGGGCTATCTCGTGAACATCGAGAAGACCGGCAGGCAGATGGGAAACTATCTGAAATGTCTCGCCCTGCCCTATGTCATCATGGTGACAGGATTTTCGGTTCTTTCCTACTACATGCCGGTGAGAGATGGCATCACAGAGCTCTCCCTCTCTCAGATAGGTGAGAAGATTTTCGTCACTTCCATCGGTCCCTATTGGTTTATCCAGACCATGATTATCTGCGGAACGCTCTATTATTTCTGCTTCAGCGGAAGGAATTGGAATGATTTACGCAGGAATTATACGAAAAGAGATACCTATGCCAGCCTTTTCGTCTTCGCACTTACGCTGCTTCTGACATCAGAGACTCCAGCCCTATCGGCAAGTGCAGCTGTCTATTACTTCATCGGCGTGGTCATCCGACAGAGCAAGACGGAGTGGAACAAGCTGTTCCGCCACGAGTTTTTCGCCATCATCCTGTGGATTTATCTGCTCTACCGCGATGACTGGTACGACTGGGGCAACCTGGCCATCGTTTTCTCCTGCTGGTGCTGCATCAGCACCCTGCTGTTCCTGCAACACCTGCTCGATGCCCCAGAACGCTTCAAGGACATCAGTCCGAAGATAGGAAAAGTAGCAAAGGTAACCAACAGAATCAAGGACACCTTATTATATATAGGGCGCAACACGCTGCCTATCTATCTCTTCCATCCCATCTTTACGATGGCTGCGAAGTTCTACCATCCCCTCTTTGCCTGGGATCCGAGCGAGATCTCGTTTGCTGTCGTCACCATCATCCTTGCCATTACAGGCAGCCTGTTCATTGCCAAGATGATGGAGAAGACCAAACTGGCATATCTCTTCGGTAAAGGGAAACTATTAAGATAAATCCAGGCAGATTAATATTTTGTAGAAAGAATATTTGCTAGAAACAGGAAAAAAGCGTATTTTTGCACGCCGTAAAAGATAAAACAATGAATATCAAGAACAAGATTAATAATATGGATGATGCCAGACGGGAGAAGCTAGGCGAAGTCATCAGATTCGGAATCGTAGGCGGACTGGCTACGGTGCTGCAATATGTCATCTATCTGGCTATGATGCCGGTGCTGAACCATTTCATTCCACAAATGGGTGATCACAGTCTGGCTACCACAGCCAACACCATCGCCTACATCGTGAGCTTCATCTTCAATTTCATCGCCAGCACCCGATACACCTTCAAGGTGAAGGCAAACGCCAAGCGAGGTGCCGGCTTCACCCTCTCACATGTAGTAAACTATACGATGCAAACCGTCTGCCTCAACCTCTTTGTAGGTCTGGGACTCGCCAAACAGTGGGCGATGATTCCTACCCTCTGTATCTGTATCCCCGTTAATTTTCTATTAGTAAGATTTTTCTTAAAGAAATAAAAGAATCTCCGAAAACCCGAAAGAGAAAGACAGAGAAAGACAAAGACTAAGAGAAGATTCCTCTCAAAACTTGAAAGAGAAAGAAATAGAAAGATATGAAAAAGATATTCGATATTTTCACGATCAAGAAAGAAGAAAGATGGCTCGCCCTGGGCATTTTTCTGGCACTTGCCGTTCTGAATGGTGTAGTGATAGCCCGCTATGCCAGTCATTTCACCCTCATCACGGATGATTATTACAAGAATTTCATCCGCCACTTCTGCGTATCGGGCTTCGACCCGCTTACCTACTGGGTATTGAGCGACTGGAATGCAGCATACAATGTATATCGCCATCCGCTGCTCACCTTCTATATGTATATTCCTTACCTCATCAATGTGGGTCTGATGAAACTCACAGGCTACAACTGTGCCCTTTTCATCGCAGTAGTCATCCAGATATTCTGCGGATTCTATGCCACCCTCTTCCTGAAAAGAATCTTCCGGGAGGTAATGGATCTCGACAAGACGGCATCTCATATCCTTACCCTGCTGTTCTTCTCCTTCGGATATGTGATGGTTACCTGCATCGTGCCCGACCATTTCGTCATCTCCATGATGCTGCTCATCCTGGCACTCTACGTATCCGGTCTCAGAATGAAACATCACCATCCGCTCAAGATATGGCAGAGCGTGGTATATTTCATCCTTACAGCCGGTACATCGCTCAATAACGGATTGAAGATTTTCTTTTCTGCATTCTTCGTAAACGGAAAGGGATTCTTCCGCCCTAAGCATCTTCTCCTGGCAGTCATTCTGCCAGCAGCCCTGTTGTGGGGATTCTGCAGATGGGAATACCGCGTCTTCGTATGGCCTAACGAGATAGCACGCAAGGAACTGAAAGCCAAGAAAGCGGCTGAGAAGAAAGCCAGACAGGAGCGTATGGCACAGATCAAGCATACCCGTGATTCGCTGACAAACGACTCCATCAAAAGAGGCTTGAAGATTATCTCTGCTCAGGAGATAGCCCAGAAAGCCAAGAACGACAGCATTCGGAAGGCAAAGGAACTGGCTAAGAAAGAAGCCAAAAAGAAAAGGGGTCCTAAGCAAGGTGCCCCTATCATGAAAGGTGAATTCATGAACTGGACGGATGCTACAAGCTCCCGCACACAGTCGATCATCGAAAATCTGATGGGCGAATCTATCCAGCTGCATCAGGATTATGTGCTGGAGGACGAATTGCGTCATCGCCCGATGTTCGTGAAATACCGATATGCCATCAATTATGTTGTAGAGGCGGTCATCATGCTACTGTTTGTTGCCGGCATCTGGGCGGGCAGAAAGAGCAAGTATCTCTGGCTGGTGATGTCGTATTTCGGTCTAGATATGATGCTGCATATCGGACTCGGCTTCGGTCTCAACGAGGTATATATCATGGCGGGTCACTGGATATACGCCATTCCGATAGCCATCGGTTTCCTTCTGAAGCAAAAACGACAGCAGCCAAACCAAGAGCTGCAACTCCGACAGCAGCTCTACAGCCGTTGCCTAAAAGGCATATTGCTCGTCCTGGGTCTGGCACTGCTGATATACAATGGTATTCTGATTATCGGATATTTCTGCTAGGAAGAGATCAAGCGTGCTTATCTCTTCCAATCATCTTGCGCCATCTGCGAGCCATCGCCTTGAAGATGCTGGAGAAATTACCATATCTCAGATTCAGAAAGAGTTCTTCCAGGGAGCGCGACATCTTGATGAATGGGTGGCCCCAGGCATTGATCTTGTACACCCGCTCCTTGAAATCTACGTTTTCTACTACATATTTAGGATGTTTCAGCGGAAACTCCAGTTCATGGCGCTTCATGGTGAAGATTCTGCGATAAGCCTTCGGAGTCGTCTTCATGCTGCCCGAGAAATGGGTAGAGTCATCAGAGAGACCCAGATTATTGATCAGATTCCTGCATGGCATAATGGCAAGGCTGGAATTCAGCAGCATCGAAGCCCAGAAAATGCTTTCATAAAACTCCTTTCCACTATGGGCATGATCCCTGCACATCGGGATGAAGTCCTTACGGAGCCCACGCTGGCGAACCACCGATTCCAACTGTCGCATCGCCTGCTTATCGCGCAGAAAGGCATAGTCACCCTCCCATTTGTCCACCACACGGCGCCACGATGCCCATCCCCAGATAGAGAAGACAGAAGTAAAGAAATAGCTGTCCTCGCAGTCGGGTGTCACCTCATCTTCATTGAATCCGGCAATCATGGCAATACGTTCGTCGTGCTCATAGCGGTCGAGCATCTCCTTGCAGAAAGGGAAGAAAGATTGCGAAGGCACATCGTCATCTTCCAGTACGATACACTTATCCACAATCGAGAAAGCCCATTTCTGTGAGAGATACTCAGATGGATCGCATCCCTGGTTCTTGGTCTGATAAGATCTGTGCACCTCACACTCCCAATCAATATTCTCATCTGATGCTATTTGCCGGCATGCCTCGATACCCGGCACATCCCGCTCACCTCTTGCTCCATCCTGATAGAGGAACAACTGGGCAGGACGAGCCTTCTTCACCTCGTCAAACACTTTCTGAAAATTGTCGGGACGATTGAAGAAAAGCATCAATACGGCGACATCAATCTTAGCTGGCTGTTTCATATCTATGATATTCGTTAACTATACACAATTGTCGGAATCTGTCATCATCCGTTTTTTGGGAGACAAAGATAACCCAAAAAGCAGACAATGCCAAATAAACCGCCACAAAAATCCAACAGGAATGAAATATTTCCTCATTTTTCTTCCCACAATCAATTTTTTACACTAACTTTGCAGCCAAATAAGAATAAAACGATGAAGAATATTTTTAAAATCAAGAAAGAAGAAAGGATTCTTGCACTTGTTTCAATGCTGGTATTCGCCAGCTTGAATGCCGTGCTGATCCATTCCTATCCTACAAGCTTTTTCAAGGCTGGCAAACTGGGATTTTGGAGTATCTTCTACAAGCATTTCACGGTATCCGGTTTCGATGCCTACTCGTATATCTTTCTTTCCAACGAAAAGATATACTTTGAGTTGTCACGCCATCCGCTCTTTGGCGCCCTACTCTATCCCGGAGCCTGTCTCAACGACTGGCTGATGGGCTGGACTCATCACAACTGTGCCACCTTCATCATGGCAGTGATGCTCGTCATCAGCGCCACTTTCTCTGCCGTATTCTTCTTCCGCATCTGCCGGGAGCTCATCCAGCTATGCCGGTTGGATGCCTACATTCTCACGGCATTCTTTTTCTCCTTTGCCTCCATCATGCTCACCACGATGGTACCCGATCATTTCTGCTTTTCCATGCTCTGTCTGCTGGTCAGCATCTATATGGTGGGAACCTGTATGGCGCAGGGCAAACAGCTCAAGGCATGGCAGGCTAGTCTGCTGTTCCTTACCACGGCAGGAGTATCGCTGAGCAATGGCGTAAAGACCGGCATCATGTCGCTTTTCTGTAATGGCAGAAAGGTATTCTCCCCCCGATTCTTTGCCATCGCCTTCATCCTCCCGCTCCTCATCATGGGCGGCAGCTTTTACTATCAGAACGAATACATCGTCAAGCCTCAGCAGGAAAAAGGCAAGGAGATAGAAAGAAAGCAGATGCCGAAAAGACCCGATATTGCCCGGAAGAATGCCGTTCACGATGCGTGGATGGATGCTCATCGAGGCAAATCGGTATCCGATATGCCATTCCTGAAATGGACCGATGTTTCTACCCCACGAATGGAATCCATCGTAGAAAACCTCTTTGGAGAAGGCATCCAGCTACATCAGAAGGAACTGCTCAAAGACCTGAGCGTATCGCGCCCAACCTTTATCCGATACGATTGGGCCATCAGCTACCTCTTCGAAGCATTCGTTTTCCTGCTCTTTGCAGCCGGTGTTTTCTACAGCAGACACTCCCGTCTGATGTGGATGTGCCTGAGCTGCGCAGCATTCGATGCCTTCCTTCACCTGGTGCTCGGTTTCGGACTCAACGAGGTATATATCATGGCAGCCCACTGGATGTTCGTCATCCCATTCACCATGGGTTATGCATTCAGAGAGGCTCAACCCAAACTGGCTAATGCGATGAGAGGAGTCACACTCTTCCTCGCCATCTACTTCTGGGCATACAATGCCACATTAATCATCACGCATTTCTTATAATCCGGGGAGAGATCCCATACGGGTCTTCCCGATAAAAATATAAAGAATATGGACTTTTACAAAGAAATCAAAGAATATAGCCAGCAGAATCTGCGGGCATGCCAACTCAAGCAGCTGGCTATTCTGGAAGAAATAGACAAAATCTGCAAGCGCCACAAGATAGAATACTGGCTGGATGGCGGTACCCTGCTCGGAGCCGTACGCCATGGCGGTTTCATACCTTGGGATGACGATATCGATATCGGTATGTCGCTGGAAGATGAAAAACGATTCGAGGAGATTGCCCCCAAGGAACTGCCCGACTGGCTCTATCTGCAGACCCCGAAATCGGATCCGGGAAGCAAGGAGCCTATCACGAAGATCCGCGACTGCAACTCTCTCTATATCGAACAGGGCGACGATTTCTGCCAGCCTTATGTAAAGGGAATCTTTGTGGATATCTTCCCTTTTGTGGATTATCCAGACATTCCCCGTTCGTGGATCAAGACCTTGACAAAGGGTATCTCCAAGAGTTATTCTATCCTGAACCACCGACACACTTACTCTCTGCGTTCCTTTGCTGAGTTCTTCTATTTCGGAGGCAAGTATTGTCTGTGCAGTGCATTATGGAAGGTAGTAGGCTTGTTCGGAAAGAAGACCCGTTATTCTGATGTTCCTTTCCTGAATGGCCGAGGCATCTCATTCGACAAGAAGGCAGTCAAGCCATTGGGTACCATCAAGTTTGAGGGCAAGGAATTCCCTGCACCATGCAATCCCGATTCCTACCTCACCGACCTCTATGGTGATTATATGAAGATTCCACCAGTAGAAAAGCGCGAGTTCCATTCGATATTCATCCTGCCGGAACTAAGGAAAAGATGTTAAGACGTTAAGGAGTTAAGACGTATGTCTTGTTTTTAAAAACTACACTAAAAGCAGCACGCCCTGAAAGGGCAGAAGCTCCTAGCCCAGGGCATCGCCCTGGGGATTTATTGACGCTAGCCTGCCGCCCTGTAAGGGCAAAAGCTTTCAAATACCAAGTAATATACAAAGCTTTTGCCCTTACAGGGCGTCTTGTTGACTACTATTATCCCCAGGGCGATGCCCTGGGCTAGGAGCTTCTGCCCTTTCAGGGCGTGTTGCTTCTGGTTCTTTGTAGCCTTTCAGGGCGTGCTGCTTCTGTTTTTTGGGGCCTCAGCCCGTTCTTAAGCCACATGCAAAAACTCAATCTATCATTTACAGCAAAACCTGGATGGTATGAGCCAGACCATCCTTTAATAATATAATCGGCTTCCAGCCCAGAGCTTCCAACTTATCCGTAGCAAAAACAGCCTTGGTAATAGGAGTGGTATTGCCATGACTGGCATCATCGGGAATATCAAAGACCACCTTTCTGCCAGCCAGATCAGCAACAGTTTCTGCCAAGGTTCTGATGCTTACATTCGACTCCTCATTGGCTATATTATATGCCTCGCCGTTCCCGCCCTTCAGCAGGATACAAAGCAGCGCCATCGCACAATCCACCACATAAGTCCACGAACGGAACGCCTCTCCCTTACTCTTCAGTACGATATCCTCGCCACGCAATACATTGCGGATAAACTGGGCATAAACACGATTGTCGTTCTCTGTAAAGAACGGACCGTAGATATGACTCGGACGGGCGATAGACACCTCAATGCCATACTGATGAGCATAGCAGATACAAAGCGTCTCGGAAGCACGTTTTGCCGAAGGATAGCACGCCCTCACCGTAGTAGGATCGATATACCCGCTATAGCTTTCTTCAAAGACACGACCGTCGCCCTCGCCATAGACTTCTCCGGAAGATACATAGACCAATTTCTTCAAGCCGTGCTGCAGTCCAAAGCGCAGCAGATTATCCACGCCGAAGATATTAGACTTCATCACTCCCACAGGATCCTCGCTATAAAGCTGTGGACAGGCACCGCCAGCAGCATCCACGATATAATCGAAAGAGATATCCACCGACAAGGGAGCCGTAACATCAAAAGGAAGAAAATGATAATGTCCGGAATCAAGATACGCCGAAAAACGCCTGTTAGCCCGCTCTTCGTTACGACCGGCAGCATAAACCTGATAATCCAGTCCCTCATGCTGCATCAGCATATCAACCAGACAGCCACCAATCAATCCAGTAGCGCCCAGCACCAGGATATTCTTGCCCGAAAGCTGCTGCCATGGCAGCTCAAACGCAGCCAAAGCCGCCTTTACATCTTCATTATATAGATTTGTCTGTTTCATCCTACTATCTATTTCCTTCTATTATCTATTTCAACTTATATCGGCAGAGCCTATTATCTATTTCAGCCACTCATCCTTGGTGGTATGCTTCAATGCCTTAAACAGCTCCACATCCTCCGTCTGGGTAAGCTTCAATCCGTTTTTCTCAGATCCCATCACCAGGTGCTGGTTATCCACTCCCAGCTCAGCCATCAAGGTACAGGATGCCACCGTGCCGTCAATACCCTTGGCATCAGCCTCGGCATGCGCCTTCAGCAAAGTGCCAAGAGGATAGGTATGGGGAGTCTGGGTGCGAACCAGCTGCTCGCGTGGGATGTCGATATTCTTCACACAGTCATCCACCTTCTGCATGATAGCCTCCTTGCAGATCATACCCGTAATGGCATAACCATACTTTCTGCACTTCTCGATATTCTCGGTAATGATTCGCTCTGCCACCAGCGGGCGCACACCATCGTGTACCAATATGATATCATCCTCTGCACATCCGGCATCGCGCAAGCCCCACAAACCATTGCGGATGGAGTGCTGATTGCTGTCACCACCCTCGAAGATCCACTTCAGCTTGGTGATGTTAAACTGGTTGGCATACGCCTGCAGTACCACTTCCCATCCCTTGAGGCACACCACGCAGATGGCGTCTATCTGAGGATGGCTCTGGAAAGCCTGCATAGTATAGATGATAACAGGTATGTTATCAATCGTCATAAATTGCTTTGGGATATCCTGTCCCATACGGTTACCTACACCGCCTGCAGTCAATAATGCAATATTCATAAAGTTCGTATTTTAAGATTGTCTATTATATTGAATGTTATTATATGAGAAGATCAACGGATAGCAGAAGGCACGTATCTTTGCCATCAAGCCCCGCTGATGCTTGCTGTAGTATATCTTGTCACCATGCTTCAGACAGAGGAAGCAGAGGCTGAAGAGTGCCAGCAGATTGTGATGCAGCATATAATAGCTCATGCGATGTGCCAGCGCAAACTTCGGCTCCCGGGTATGCTCATATATATAGGTATAGAGCATCTGCCAGTTGGGCTGCTGCTGCAATCTGCGATAATTGGCGATACCATAGAGGTAAGGCTGATAGGTAGGACGGGCATTCACCTTCTTGCCTGCCTGCTTCAGTTCCTCATGACAGGCAGAAGCCAGATTCGTGCGATGCCAGTTCAGTGGTTCATCTACCATCACGATACCGCCGTGCAACTGGGCGCAGATGGCAAGACTCCAATCGTACATGATGTTCGGCAGCCAGTATTCACTTGTCTGGATAAACTCCCGGCGGAGCAGCATGGTATGTCCGGCAAATCCGCAGAAGAGCAGCGCCTCCAGGCTGTACTGAGGATTCACAAGATGCGTATGCTCCCTGTCGGCACCACGCAGATGGGTAGAAAAACAGATGTCATGATTGCCGATGGCAGCCACCTGCTTCTCTATCTTGGTAGGAAACCAGACATCATCCTGATCGCTGAAAGCCACAAAATCGCCCGTTGCCTTCATCGCAGCCGACTTGAAGTTCTGATTGAATCCCAGATTGCTGGCATTGCGCGAGAAATGTATGATAGGAAACTTCTCGGCATAGGCTGTGCAAATCGCCACCGTATCATCTGTAGAACCATCATCCTGGATGATGATCTCCTTCAGGGGATAGGTCTGCGAGAGTATGGAATCCAACTGCTCCCTGATATATTCGGCACCATTGTAGGTGCCCATGATGATTGAAACTGTCTTATCTGTATTCATCCTTTATTCTGATTTATTCATAGGAACCCATCAAGGTTACTTCTTTCCCATTTTCTTCTTCACGAAAGCCATACACTCCTTCAGGATGGCAGCACCGGCAATACGCATCACCAGATAGTACAGCACAACAGCCATCAGAATGCGGCAAAGCAGGAGCAGCCACAGATTGTGGATAGACTGCGTGGCAAAATAGGTAGCCGTCATCACCGACAGGGCTGCCAGCGCAAACGGCAGGATATCCTTCAGGAACATCCATACCCGATAGCCTATCAGGCGACGGGAGAAATACTGCCATACGAACAGCCAGATGATGTTCAGCAGCACGTAGGCGATGACCATCGTGCGGATGCCCCAATGCCATATCAGAATCATCGTCAGAATCTGAACCACACCCAGGGCAAAGGTCACCCCAAAATAAGTACCCGACTTACCGTTGCTCACCACCAGACTCGACATGAGCTGGCTCATCGGAATGATGGCACCACTCACGCAGAGAATCTGCAGCAGGAAGGCACTCGCCAGCCATTTTTCGGTGATAGCCAGGACGATAAACTCCCTAGCCACCATTCCAAATCCCAGCATCAGCGGGAAGGAAATGAATGCCGTGAAGCGGATCAGCTTGCGCAAGGCTTCCAACTGGCGTCCCGGCTGCTCACGAAGATCTACCAGCACAGGCTGAGCCACCGAATCCACCATTCCCTGTATCACGCTGTAAGCCTTGAAGTTCCACTGCGAAGCCTGGTTGTAATTACCCGTATCATGCGCCGTGAAGTAATGACCCAGCAGGATATTCAGCACATTGTTGTTGATATGCGTGGTGATGGTGGAAGCCAGCAGTTTGCAGCTGAACTTGAACATCCTGCGGATAGGTTCGAAATCGAACCGCAGACTCGGGCGCCACGGAGAATAATGCCAGAACAGCACCGTATTCACGATGCTGTAAACGATGGTCTGGGTAGCCAAAGCCCAATAAGACATGCCGCAAAACGCCATGATCACTCCTACCACACTCGAAAAGAGCGTGGCGATGATGCCCGACTGCGCCCTCTGCTTCACCATCATGTGCTTGAAGAGATAAGCCGACTGAGCCGTACAGAGGCTGGAGAATAACAGCGACAGGAATGCATACCGGCAAAGAGGAACCAGTGCCGGAGTATGATAATAGCCCGCTATCAGAGGGGCACAGAGAAAAAGTACCAGGTATAGAAAACCACCTACAGAGATATTAAACCAGAATACGGAGTTATAGTCATTATCTGTAGGTTCCTTGATATTCGTGATAGCCGTGATGAAGCCCGAATTCTGCAAGGCATTGGCTATCAGAGAAAAAACAGTAATCATGGCGATCATACCATAATCGCTTGGCGACAACAGTCTGCCCAGGACGATGCCGAATACCAGTCCGATAACCTGCATCGCCCCATTGTTCATGGCTCCCCAGAAGAGACCCTTTGCTGTTTTTTCCTTTAATGTTTCTGCCATTTAAATTTATTTTTTCTTGCTAAAAACCATGCGAACTAGCGCTTGAAGAGACTTCTCACCACAAACCAGGTATGCACCAGAACCGTGGTGACAATGCCATAGTTGCTGCGCATCACCTCGAAACGCTCCTTGAGCGAAGCCTTGTGGTTCTGCACCGACATGCCGCCATCCAGATAGTTGGTGATGACTGCATGCACATTGCGCAACGGAAGATGGCGCTGCTGAGCCGCCTTCATGATGCGGATGCACCAATCCACATCCGCCGAAAGGCGATAGTGAAGATTATAATGGATTTGGCGGGCGATATCCGTGCGGGCATAAAACGACTGATGACAGACGAGCATTCCCCACTTGAACGAGCGCCAGTTCAGCTTCTCGGGAGGTGAAAGACGGCGATGGCGCAGGAATCGTCCTTCGTCGTTCACGATATCGGTATCTCCATAAAGCACGCCCGGCAGGTTCTCGCCCTCGCCTACGCATCCCTCCACATACTCCAGGGTATCGTCGGAAGGAAAGACATCTCCCGCATTCAGAAACACAAGATAGTCGCCCGTGGCACGGTCGATACCCTTGTTCATGGCGTCATAGAGTCCCTTGTCGGGTTCCGAATAGACCACGATTTCATGGGCATTCTCTCCAGCCTTTGCCCTGTTCTGGTATGCCCGTACCATAGCCAGGGTCTTGTCCTTCGAAACACCATCTATGATCAGGTGCTCGATGTTGCAGTAAGTCTGCTTATTGACACTATCCAACGTACGCTGCAACACACGCTCAGCATTGTAGGTACAGGTTACGACAGTAAACTTAATCATATCCGGTAGTTTTTAAAGGCCATCGCCTGATTATACACCTCAACATATTTCAGCGCCACCGCATGCTGCGAATAGTTATGCATCACCTTCTGCAGGCACGCCTTCTTCAGATTCTCCCGGTCGGCTTCTTCCAGCACCCAGTGGATTCCAGCCGCCAGATCCTTGGCATCGCGGTAGTTTGCCACATATCCGTTCTTCTGATGATCGATCATCTCCGGTATGCCGCCCACCTTGAATCCTACGCTCGGCACGCCGCAAGCCATCGCCTCCATGATGGTATTCGGCAGATTCTCCGACAGGGAAGGAAGCACGAAGACATCGGCAGCATTGTAAATATCAGCGATGCGCTTGTCATCACTCACATAACCGAGCGAAACGATCGGGAACGAAAGCTTGCCTTCGAACTCCTCGCTGTGTCCACCCAGTATTGCCACGCAGGTGTTCTCCCTCATCTCGGGATGCTGCTCAGCCATCAGCCGGCACGCCTCTATCAGATAATCCATGCCCTTATAAGGATTGGTGGCTCTCTGGGCGATGAAGAGGATGATGCGCTTGTCCTTCGGCAGCTGCGTGCGCAGACGGGATTCCAGCTTGTCCTGCGGACAATATACATGGGTATCTATCGGATTGGGAATCGTCTCGATGCGATGACCCGCCAGGAGTCCGCTCAACCGGGCTTCTGCTGCCAGCCATCTGCTGCAGGTAACAAAGGAAAGAGCCCCGCTGTTATACACCTTCTGCTTCTTCTTCCATATCTTCGCCGACAGATCGTTCTTCCCCCCGTTTCCCGGCAGATACTTGCAGTTGCCGCAGCCATTGTTGTAATGGTGGCAACCCAGGGTGAGATGACAGATGGATGAAGCCGGCCAGATGTCGTGCATGGTCCATACCACCGGTTTTCCGCTGCTGATGATCTTCCGGATGGTCTTCAGCGAAAGCATGCCCTGGTTGACCCAGTGCAGATGGATGATGTCAGCCTCCTTGAACTCAGGCAGGGAAGTGATGTCGTATCCCGCATTGGCGATATCGAGTGCAAAGAGATTCTTCTTGGAAAAATGAAGGCGGCAGAAGATGCACCAGCGCTCCCACAGGAAATTCCACTGCATCCTGAACGAGCGTGGCAAACCTACCACGGTAATATCATCGGTCACCTTGTCGCGCACCAGCATCTTTGCCTTAACACCATTGTTGTTAAGGGCATCCATCAGGCGGTTGGCAGCTACAGCAGCTCCACCCGCCTTCTCACTTGTATTTACTATGAGTACTCTCATGATTATCCTTTTAATTCTGCTTGCAAAGATAATGTAAAAATTTGAGTTGGCGAAGAAAAAGGAAGACTTTTCTGAGATAAAGAGAATGTTTTTTATGAAATGATGGGAATGGATATAAATAAAACATGCCACAACTCTCAACGAGCTGTGGCATGCACTATGTTTAACTTAAAAATTCTAATCAAAATAGTCTCACGACCTTCTCAATTATCTGTTAAACAATCTACCTTAAAACCTAATAACTAAAAACCTAAATCTATTACTACTAACCTAAACAATCTATTAACCTTTTGACGCTGCAAAGATAGTACTTTTTCTACGAATTACCAAATAATTCGGCAAAAAAGTATTATTTTTGAGATTTCTTGATATAAATCAACGAATTATTAGAAATTTCATCAAAAATTAACGAGATTTTAACTCTCATTAAGCTTTTACTATCAATACTGTAGCGTAAGCCGAGATTCCTTCCATTCTTCCGGTAAAGCCCAACTTCTCTGTGGTTGTAGCCTTGATGGAGATCTGGTCTTCCTCTACGCCCATCACTTTTGCCAGGCATTCCTTCATGGCAGGAACATGCGGATTGAGCTTCGGACGCTCTGCACAGACCGTTGCATCGATGTTGCCCAGGGTATATCCCTTGGTGGCAATCAGGTCCATCGTCTTCTTGAGCAGAATCTTGGAATCCACATTGAGGGTCTCTGCTGCCGTATCAGGGAAATGATAACCGATATCACGCATATTGGCTGCACCCAGCAGGGCATCACAAATGGCGTGAATCAACACATCGGCATCACTATGGCCGAGCAAACCCAACTCATAATCTATCTTGATACCACCCATCCACAAGTCGCGGTTCTCTACCAGCTTGTGAACATCGTATCCAAATCCTACACGAATATTCATAATCTTATATTTATGATTAAAGTTATTAATATGTTTATCTATCGCTTGAACAGGTCTTTCAATCCGTCCATATCGAACGCCAGCGTAAAGCGCAGGGTCTGGTCGAGCGGATTGCTCTTGGCGGTGGCTACCACATAGGCAGCATCGAGCGAGAAGACATTCATCTTGAAACCGGCTCCCACCGTGAAGTACTTGCGGTTGCCCTTGCTCTGGCTCTCGTGATGATAACCGGCACGCAGGGCAAACTTGTCATTATATACATACTCGGCACCTACGCCATAGTTGATTTCCTCCAGCTCTTCCTTGAATCCGCCTGGGGCATCGCTGAAGCTCTTGAAGATGCCGCTGATGCCCGAAATATCGTTGTATTCGCGATGCACACGGTCTTCATACTCCGAGTTGTCCTCTCCCTCCTTCTGAGCTGGAACCGTAGGTACGAGATACTTGTTGGCATCTGCGGCGATGGTAAAGCGGTTGTACTCGTCGATAGGAATCATCAGTGAGGCTCCCAGACGCAGATTGGTAGGCAGGAACTCGCCATACTCCTGACCGCTGAAGGTAATCTTGCTGCCAATATTCGAAATGTTCAGACCTACGCCCAACTGGCACTCTCGCGGTCCGATGTTGACATAGTTCTGATAATAGGCTGCGATATCTGCCGCAAAAGCCGAGGCTGGCGAATTTTCCTCCTGATAGTCGAAGCGCAGGTCGGAATAGATCCAGCGGATGGCTGCCGCCAGGGAGAATTTCTCGCTGAGCATCAGAGAGTAAGCCACATCAATCGACATCTCATAGGGATTGATGGTCATCGTATTGTCGTTTTCTCCCGGTTCAGAAAGAAACACCTCACCCATGTTGAAGTAACGGAGCGAAGCGGATACGGCACTGTAATCGCCTATGCGGTAATAGCCCGAGAGATAGGCGAGATTCATGTCGTTGACCAGCGAGCGGAGCCATGGAGTGAAGTTCAGCGCCACGCCCGCCCTGGAGATGTTGAAGGGATACTTTGCCGGATTCCAATACTGGGAGTTGACATCCGGATCGGTTGCCGCACCCACATCACCCAGACCTCCGCCGCGGGCATCGGGCGCTATGGTCTGAGAGATGACGGCATAGTTTACCGGATTGAAAAGACTCTCCTTGGTATCTCCCTCTCCGTTCTGCGCCGATGCCGTCAGCGCCCATACCGAGAGAAAACCGGTTGCGAATATCTTGACGATTCTATTCATACTACATTATTTTATATGATGATATTTTCTATTTTATAATGATCAGTTTCCGGGTCTTGGAGGCATAGCTGCTGCCATCCGATGAAACCTTGACCCGATACAGATAGATGCCCGTACCCAGAGGACGACCGCCATCTACCGACAGATCCCACTTCACGGTATAGACCTCCGAAGCCGGCACTCCGCTCTCGGCATGGCGCCAGAGCTGTCTGCCCGAAGTATCATAGAGTTCGATCACCACATCCATCCGGCTCTCCGTCCTGTCGTGAGAAACGATGAAGGTGGTGCTGCTGCGGGCAGGATTCTCCGTCACGCCCACATCGAAGAGCGATGGAGCCAGACCGCTTACCACATTGAAGTGGAGGGTGGTGGTAGAACTGTTGTTCTGGATATCCCATGCCGTGAAGGTAAGCTGATGCCTGCCTGGCGGGAGTTCCGGAATACTGTAGCAGGTGGAACCGCTGGTATAGGTTCCGAAATCATACGAGAAATAACCGTTGAGATTGTAGGTCTTCGACTGATCTCCGTCTATCACCAGCTTCAGGTCATGGCCGAGTCCGCTTCCTGCGGCATTGATTCCGTCCTTGTCTGATATCCTTGCCACGAAATAAGGGGTGGTATTCACATTGCCGCCATCCACGAAGGTAGGCGAGTTCAGATAGCAGAATACCGACGGACCGATGGAGTCGTTTCCTGCCACCACGCTGCCGCCCACCTTGAACCGTGCGCTTTCTCCATTCGCCCGCAGCACCTTGTCGTTGCTGACGGCATAGAGATTCATCAGTCCGGTATCACCCGAATAATTGATGTCCTTAGGTACGGCAAAGCTGAAGGCGAACTTTCCGTCGGATACGCTGTCAGCACCCTGATAGAGGGTCTTCTGCCGGTCGTAATACTGGAAGGCTGTGGAGGCTCCGTCGGCTGTGGCATCATTCAGCTTGCAGGTAACCAGTTCCCTGGAATCCCTTACCGTAGCCGTCACTACCCCCTGGAAATCCACATCCGTCTCCACATGTCCCGCAATCCTGGCTATATCTCCGGCTCTCAGCAGCGGAACCGTATCGGTGCGCTGGCAGGAGATGCCGTTGATGGAATCCACCACTACCTTCATCATCGGCAGGTTGAGCGAGAGGGCAGGATCTCCGAGCAGGGCATACTGCAGATGGTTTTCCGAGCGGTCTATTTCGCCCGCCATCACATTGCCCAGCATCACGTCGTTCTGCGCCAGCCGGTGTGCCTCGCCTATCGCAAGCGGCTTGCCGTCTTCCCGGCTCAGCACCCTGCGCAGGAAGGCACGGTTCATATACTTGTTCTGCTGGGCAAACACGGTACGCGTGGTACCGTAGAATGCCACAGCTCCACCTTTTTCATTCAGCAGGGCAGCCTCGCCGATGGTAGATTTCGTACCGTCATAAGGCATGATGTCGCAGGATGCCGTCACCCACAGCGGCAGATTCTCGTTTCTGAACGATTCGAAATCCGTGATCTTGAGCACGTTTTCATGCGAAATCTGGGTCTCGCTTCCATGTCCGGCATAATCCATCACCAGGGCTCCATTAGCCTGCTGCTGCCTGATGATACTGGAGACTTCGGGATAGGAATTTCCCGTTGAGGAGGTCTGTCGGGTATAGGCATCCCACATCACCTTTCTGATGAGATAGCCCGGATAGAGCGAGGCGATATCGTCTGCCACCTCGTTGGCATCCGCCATGTGGAGATTCTCGTTGCCGTCATCGCCCATGAACATCAGGGTGTTCTGCCAGGCTCCGGCATTGGCGTTCTTCTTGTAGCTGATGGTCTTGTCCACCAGTATCTTGGCTTCCTGCGCCGTGGTTACCGGGAATCGTCCTACCGCCACATCCTGCAGTTCGGTTTTCGGATCGGCTCCCTTTCCTTCGCCGATGATTCCCAGCCAGCTGTCGCTCACGTAGCAGGTGGTCTTGCTGAACGAGTCATCGCTCTCATGACAGAGCAGGTAATCATCCGGATTCAGCAGCCTGCAATCTGCCGTGAGCATCCGGTTGTCCCATACGCAGTCGCCGAAGAGCAGGAGATATCGGGGCATGTCAGCAGCCGTAGCCGCCCTGTCGCTCAGCATCCGCAGGTAGCGGCGGTAGGCATTGGCATCGGGGGTACCGCTGGAGAATTCATTATAGAGTTCATCGGCGGGCACGATATTCACGCGCAGCCCGTCGTGGGTTTCGTGGAATTCCTTGAGCCGCTGTGCCTGCTTGAGCAGTTTCTGCGAGGTTGGGATGATGATCACCATATCAGCAGCCCCGTCGGCATGGTGATCCTGCGGTGTGATGCCATACACATACTCGGCTGCAGGAATCTGACTTCCGAAACCGGCAAAGGGCGCAGGTTGCTCCCAGGTTACGGCTACATAATCCAGATGAACCGGTCCACCGCTGAGTGGCTGTATCTCGATGGTATCCTTCTCCCTGAAATCCTGAAGCGGATAGGTGGCGCTCCTTTCCACGCCTACCGTATAGGCACTGCTGCTGGTATTGACAGGCAGTTGGAGGCTCATGGTTCCCAGTTCCTGCTGGTTCTTCCTGATCTGCACCTGGGTGTTGGTACCGGCGGTAGCAGCCACCACCAGCTTTCCCCGGCTGCATCCGGTAGGATTGGTGATGACCACCTTCTGGGTATCGCCCACCTTGACGGCTGTAGGATGGAAGAGATTCCTTCCCCCCTGCATCCAGCTGAACCCATCTACTTCATAAAGAGAATGATAATCTTCCGGCATCGGATGGCAGGAAGACACGAAAGAGGCTGAATCTGCCCAGAGACTCGGCGACTCATCGCTCTGGGTGATGAAATAATAGCCATAGTCTGAATAGGGATTGCGGGTGCGCACCGTAGCCGTCGGGCTGCTCCAACTCACCGCACCGCGGGCATAGAAATAATGTCTGCCATCCACTACATATTGCGGCACCTCCTTCAGGTCGTCAGTCTCCCGAATATCCTGGGCATAGAGCGCTTCGTTCTGGAGATTTCCTCCATAACCGTAGATCTTCACCTTGCTGATATCCGAAAAACCGGCACGGCGCACCACATCGGCAGTCAACTGATGAATACCCGTTTCGCTCACCCTGATCTTGGCCCATTTTCCGCTTGCCAGCACAGAATGGTCGGCATAGGCGGGAGAAGAATCCTCCCCACCGCGTGTCTGCAGTCGGGCTTCCTGCTGCGAACGTTTCAGCGGCTTCGCCTGGATATCCAGCATGAAGCTCACCAGCGCCTGATATCTGTGCTCCCTGAAGACCAGAGGAGAAAAGGAAATCACCAGCAAGCCTTGTTTCCGGCATTCGGTTACCTGCTGGCAGATGGCCACCTGCTCAGGGAGAGCAGCGCCCGAAAGTCGGTTGTAATGAGAAATATCGGTAGCAGGCATATCCACATACTCCGGATATTTCACTGTTACCGTATAGATAGAATCCTGATAATCACCCTGCAAAGGCAAAGAATATACGAATTGAGGCAATATGGAGTCCACCTTCACCTCCTGCGAGGTAAGGTTGAAGAATCTCTGTGCCGCAGCAGGCAGCGCCATCAGCACCAGCACTGCCACGATACAGAGGTATTGCCATATTCTACTCTTATTCATATATTCTTTCTATTTACACATAAAGTCGAGCACCTTTCTATCTTCGAGATAGCCCTCCAGATGGTCGTCGATCTTCACCGGACCGCATCCTGTAGGACAACCCGTATAGAGCAGGTCTCCAGTCTTGAGCGTAAAATACTGGCTGATATAGGAGATGATTTCATCCACCTTGTAGAGCATATCGCTCGAACAGCCTTCCTGCACATTCTCGCCGTTGATGTTGAGATGGAAGTGGATAGCCTGGATGTCGCGGAACTTCTGGATATCCACCCATTCGCCGATGGCGGCAGAACCGTCGAATCCCTTGGCAAGCTCCCATGGCTGACCAGCCTCTCTCAGCTTCTTCTGCATCTCGCGGGCGGTAAAGTCGATGCCCACGGTCACCGCATCATAATAGCGGTGAGCGAAACGCTGCGGAATGGTCTTGCCCAACTTGCAGATGCGTACCACCAGCTCGGTCTCATACTCTATTCTTCCCAGATGATCCGGGATGAAGAAAGGCTTGCCGTTGTTGAGCAGCGCAGAATCAGCCTTGGTAAAAATAACAGGACGCTCTGGTTTAGATAACGTACCATGCAGCGATTTATTGTGTTCGGTATAGTTCATACCGATAGCAAATATCTTCATAACCCCAAAAATATATATAAAAAAGAAAGGGGAGTTAGAAGCAAAGCTAAGCTTTAACTCCATAACTCCCGGATATTCTAATTTAACTATAAGTCAAATTAATGCTTGCTTTCGAGTAATGATTACTCAGCAGCAAGAGTAAAGCGCTGGTAAGCAACGATCTTGAGATCCTTGCTCTGAGAAGCGAGGTACTGAGCAACAGTCTGCTTGTCACCATCACCGAACTGGAACTCCTGGTCAACGAGGCAGTTCTCCTTGAAGAACTTAGCCAGACGACCGTTAGCGATGTTCTGGATCATAGTTGGGTTCAAAGAAGCAGCCTTCTCCTCAGCTACAGTCTTCTTGATGTTGCGAGCCTCCTCAGCCTGCTCAGGAGTCAACCAACCCTTCTTGGTGTTGCTCTCGATGTGATCCTCAGAGTCAACGTGAGCTGGGTTGATGCCAGCCTTCTTCAAAGCAGCGTTAACTGCCTTCTCTACGAGCTCCTCCTTAGTCTTGGCAACAGCAACCTCGAGCTCTGTCTTCTTAGTCTCCTCAGAAACAGAAGACTCGTCGAGAGCTACAGGACGCATAGCAGCTACCTGCATAGCTACCTTGTGACCAGCCTCCGCGTTGTTCTCGTTGAGCTGAACCATAGTACAGAGAGTGTGCTTGTTCATGTGGTCGTAAACCTCGATGTTGTCACCCTCGAGAACGCAGTAGCCGTCGAGCTCCATCTTCTCACCGGTGATACCAGAGCGCTGTGTAACAGCAGCCTGAGCATCAGACTCGCCAACCTTCAAAGCCTTCACCTCGTCGAGAGTGTGAGCCTTTGCAGCGATAGCAGCGTCGAGGATGTCAGATGTCAACTTGATGAAGTCAGCACCGTTAGCTACGAAGTCAGTCTCACACTTCAGAGCGATGATAGCAGCGAAATCGTTAACCTTCTTAACGAGAACGCAACCGTTAGAAGTCTCACGGTCAGAACGCTTTGCAGCGATAGCGAGACCACGCTCACGGAGCAACTCCTTTGCCTTATCGAAATCACCTTCAGCCTCTGTGAGTGCCTTCTTAACGTCAGCAAGACCAGCACCAGTCATAGCGCGAAGTTTCTTGATATCTTCAATTGAAACAGCCATAATATTTTTCTAATATTAAAAGTTAATAATAATCTTTGCTTGAAAAGAACTAAAGCCATCGAATCATAAAACAGAATCAATGGCTCCAGTATATTTTTGTTTGCCTAATTACTCAGCCTCGTCCTTGCGGGCAGCCTTCTTCTTAGGCTGATCCTTCTGCTCTGCAGCAGCCTTGTCGTCAGCCTTCTCAGCCTTACGCTCCTCAAGACCCTCAGCGATAGCACCGCAAACTGCAGAGAGGATAGCCTCTACTGAGTCCTTAGCGTCATCGTTAGCTGGGATAACGTAGTCGATATTCTTTGGATCTGAGTTGGTATCAACGATACCGAACACAGGGATACCAAGACGGTTAGCCTCCTTAACAGCGATGTGCTCCTTCATTACGTCAACTACGAAGAGTGCGCTTGGGAGACGTGTCAAGTCAGCGATAGAACCGAGGTTCTTCTCCAACTTAGCACGCTGACGGCTGATCTGCAGCAACTCGCGCTTTGAGAGGTTAGAGAATGTACCATCGTTCAACAGCTTGTCGATGTTTGTCATTTTCTTAACTGCCTTACGGATTGTAGGGAAGTTGGTAAGCATACCACCAGCCCAACGCTCGTTTACGTATGGCATATTGATAGAAGCTGCCTTCTCGGCAACTGTATCCTTAGCTTGTTTTTTAGTAGCGACAAACAGGATCTTCTTACCTGTCTTGGCGATTTCCTTGAGGGCCTCAGCAGCCTCGTCAACCTTAGCAACAGTCTTGTTGAGGTCGATAATATGAATACCGTTACGCTCCATGAAGATGTAAGGAGCCATTGCTGGGTTCCACTTGCGACGGAGGTGTCCGAAGTGGCAACCTGCCTGAAGTAACTGGTCAAAATTTGTTCTTGACATTGTCTTTTCTTGTTTAAATGTTGTTTACTTTCTTTTGAATTCTAGCTAGAATCAGTCGATGAGTAGTCCCCGATTAATGGAATCTCACCGATTTAGATACTAAACTTTTTAGCTCAGCTATAATAATCTGAATATATAATAAAATATATGTATAAGATTAACGCTTGCTGAACTGGAAGCGACGACGAGCCTTTGGCTGACCTGGCTTCTTACGCTCTACAGCACGTGAGTCACGTGTCATGAAGCCTGCATCCTTCAAAGCCTTCTTATCGTTAGCGTCGATCTTAACGAGCGCGCGAGCGATAGCGAGGCGGAGAGCCTGGCTCTGACCGGTGAAACCACCACCGTCGAGGTTTGCCTTAATATCATACTTACCCTCAGCCTCGAGCAACTGCAATGGCTGCTTTACTACATAGCGAAGGATTGCTGATGGGAAATATGTCTCAATATCTTTCTTGTTGATTGTGATCTTACCTGTACCCTCTGAGAGGTATACGCGAGCTACAGCGCTCTTACGGCGACCAATTGCATTAATTACTTCCATTCTACCTTAATTATTTATACTGGTTAATATCAATTGCCTTTGGCTGCTGAGCCTCATGCTTGTGCTCTGTGCCATCGTAAATGAAGAGGTTGTCCATCAAAGAGCGACCGAGAGGGCCCTTTGGCAACATACCCTTAACTGCGTGACGGAGGATCTTGTCCATTCCATCAGGACGCTTGCGCAACTCAGCTGGAGTATTGAAGCGCTGACCACCAGGGTAACCAGTGTAACGTGTGTAAACCTTATCAGTCTCCTTCTTGCCAGAGAATACAGCCTTAGCTGCGTTGATAATGATTACGTTGTCACCACAATCTACGTGTGGAGTGAAAGTTGGCTTGTACTTACCACGAAGCAACTTAGCAACCTTTGAGCAAAGGCGACCTACTACCTGGTCTGTTGCATCGATTACAACCCACTCTTTCTTAGCTGTCTCCTTATTAACAGAGATAGTCTTGAAACTTAATGTGTCCATTTTAAAATTTAAATTTACTACTAAAAAACGTTTTAATCTTTTCTTACTCACTTAATTTCGGATAGGTGATTCACTAACCGCAAATCCCGGCCACAGGATGTGCTATTAACACACCATACCCAGGGGACTCTAAGTGTATCCCCGAAATAATCGGACTGCAAAATTACACATTTTTATTTGATTATGTGTAAGTTACGAGTCGCAGCCCCTATCTTTTATAATTATTTAACTTAGTTTGTCGCGTTTTGTTATTTCCACCCGTTTTTACGGCTTTTTGCATTTCCCAAGCATCTCCTATATATACTCAAGCTTCTTCTGTATATATCAAGCTTCTTCTGTACATATCAAGCTTCTTCTGTACATATCAAGCTTCTTCTATATATAATAAGGTGTAAGGTTCGCAGCAAGGCCCACACGCCCTGAAAGGGCAGAAGCTCCTAGCCCAGGGCATCGCCCTGGGTATAACGGCAGTCAGCAAGACGCCCTGTAAGGGCAAAAGCTTTCAGACACCAGGCATAAAAACAGCAATGGGATTTCGATACCCCTATCGAAACCCCATTGTTATTCTTGTATAAGTAAAAGATGATGAAAGCGTTTCACAACGCCGTTTTATTTTTTCTGGTGCAAAGGTACAACAAAAACCGTATGCTAGGGGGGTAATTTTTGGCATATATGGGGGGTAAAATCTGTTTTTTCAGCATATATCAAGCCAAAATTACCCCCCCCTAAACGATTTTTACTACCTAATCCATCTTTTTTCAAGGTCAAAATCTAAAGAAAAAGAACTCAAAAATACGATTACTACCATACCAATGAAACTATTCCGGGGATAGGAATGAAACTATCCCCGGCTACCAATGAAACTATTCCCAGGAATATCTATGAAACGATCCCTTCATTAGATGATGGTAATCCAGATACCTTCTCCCTGATTCTCCGCCGCCTGGATGCGATTCATCAGACGATGGAGCCAGATACGGGAGTTCACCACCATACCCTTTACCTTGTTCTCGCCCACCAGAATGCAGCCCTGGGTATCGTCGGGATAGTTGCCGGCATGAATGCGGATGCCCTCGAAACCGGGAACACCCTGCACATACGGAAGCCACTTCTTGAATCGCGGCGACTTGGTGATAAGCACACGATACGAACCCTCGGGGATGGCGGTATGGCCCGGAATCTTTCTCGCCACCTTGCCGCTCTCTCGGCTGAAACGGGCATTCTCCTCCTCCGGCTTCAGCTCTATCCCCTTCAGGTTGCGCCAGGTTGGCTCCAGGGTATCACAGAAGTAGCTGTCCTTAGACAACTTCTCCAAATCGAAACGATGCTCGAAACTGCGCTTGTCACCGGCTGTCTTGCCGGAAACCACCTTGCGCTTCACATCACCATCAGCCAACAGATAAAGTCGGCCGATGGTATAAGTATTCTTCTTAGCTATACGCTCTAAAACTATTTCCATAAGTAAATCAAAATAAATTAAAGTTTAGAAATTAAGATAATTCCTGCCCATCACATCTGTATTTCAGCTTCGTAAAACTGTGATAACTGTTACTGTGATAGTTCTCACTGCCACGTTTCACGTATTTTCTATAGACCCAGGTAGAAAGCAGATGCGCCGTACCCTCTTCCGAGAGTCCCAGGGCTGCACGAGCCTCCACCACCTGCTGCTCGGTAAACGTATCCGGCAACGACTGGAGGAGATTGGAAGGGCCACGCTTGTTGGAATGCTCGCCCACATTGTTCGCCTTCTGGATGTCCTCCTCGAAGAAACGCATCTTGCACCACAGGTCGTAACGCTCACTCCAGCGGATGAAATCTTCTATTTCCGGCTCCCATCTGCAGCCGTTGGCAACATAGAGCACGCACGCCTTGAGATAGGCTATCACGTTGGCACGGAACGTGAAGTTCTCGTAGATTCTGTTCTGGGTAACCTGCGAAAAATCCGCATTCTCCTCACTCAGAATCTCAGCCAGGCGGTAAGCCTCGGGACAATCTATCAAGCCGGTAGCCATACAGAGGTTCTCGATATAGGGCTTCAGCTCCTTGCGGAACTGATCGTCGTAGGTGCCATATACCGGAATCTTATCGCCGATTTCTCTTTGGGGAATGGTACAGAAGTTGATTCGGCTCAGCGGACCGTCGGTCAGCACCTTGGAGAAATAACGCTGTCCCTTCTGGATGGTGGTAGAGGCATTCCAGTTGAAACGGACGGTTACTCGCTCGGTGACACTTTGGGTTCCCACTCGTGTTTGTCCATATTGATTACCCGGGTCAAAGGCGAGGCACATGATACGAAAATGCTGGTTGCCGATACCTTTCAGGGCATCAAACTGGTCAATCTCGTTGAGCGAAGTATAGAGGAAGTGACCTTTGGCTTCTGCCGTACGCATCACGAAGGCAGGGTTGGTCATATCCGCATCTATCTCCTGTATAATGAGATTATCGGGTCTTTTGCGCTTATCCTTGTTGGCGCCCTTGCGCATCATTTCCTCCTTCCACTCCTTCTCACGCTTCAGGTTTTCCTGGTCACGCTTACGGATATCTTCCATGATCATCGAAATCGGCATCTGTACACAACTTTTACCTGCGCCTGTTCCTGCAAGGAGGCAGGTCATCAGGGTGGCTTCGTGCTCCACATTGTCGATATATCTGAATCTGGTATTCCAGAGATGGGTAGCCAGCGGAGGGAAAATGGCGTGCGCCACGGCAGGCTGATAGATCTCCGGCGTCTTCGAGATCAGCAGTTCCACCAGCTTCGGCAGCTTCCCCGGCATAGGAGGTGGAGGCGGATAAGAGGCGTTGTTACTTTGAACACAGGCGTTACTTTGAACATTGAGCATTGAACCCGCCAGGCGTTCCGGGGATTTGCAATCCCCGGCAAGCGAGCTATAACCATTTTGTCCAGAAAGAAAGTCCCCCGCCAGGTGTCCCGGGGATTTGCAATCCCCGGCAAGCAAGCTC